>Ga0308159_1000656_pt1 | contig 70835 bp, 51 predicted proteins | sample PhyCR1_FD_201040 | JGI IMG/M metagenome (GOLD analysis project Ga0308159, IMG submission 201040) | Phyllosphere microbial communities from UC Gill Tract Community Farm, Albany, California, United States - DLSLC.R1 | ecosystem: Host-associated > Plants > Phyllosphere > Unclassified | place: USA...
CGGCGGCGAGCAGCAGGAAGGACAGCACGCACAGCCCGAACAACACGGGCAGCAGCGCCAGGATGCGGCCGGCGATCATGCGCATGGCGTGGTGGCTCCGATCCGCGCCCGGTCCCGCGCCGCACGGTAGGCGGCGATGCGCGCGGCCAGGGCCGGCGGTGTGGCACCGGCTTCCGTGAGCAGGGTGAACGGCGGCAAAGATTCCGCGAAATGGCAGGCGCTGGCGTGGCTTTGGGCGATGCCGCGCAAGGCAGGCTGCGGTTCCTGCCGGCACAGCTCGCGCGCCGAGGGGCAGCGTGCGGCGAAGCGGCAGCCCGGCGGCGGCGCGGCCGGGTTGGGCGGCTCGCCCGCCAGCGGCGCGTGGGCGCGCGGGCCGGTATCGGTGCGCGGTGCCGCGGCCAGCAGCGCGCGGGTGTAAGGGTGGCGCGGATCGGTAAACAGGGTCTCGACCGGCGCGGCCTCGACTACCCGGCCCGCATACATCACCGCGACATGGTGGGCGAGGTGCCGCACCACCGCCAGGTCGTGCGAGATGAAGACCAGCGCCACGCCGCTCTCCCGCTGCAAATCCTGCAACAGGTTGACCACCTGCGCCTGCACGGAAACATCCAGTGCAGAGACTGGTTCGTCGCAGATGATCAGGTCCGGCCGCACGGACAGTGCGCGGGCGATGGCGATGCGCTGCCGCTGCCCGCCGCTGAACTCATGCGGCAGCCGGTCCAGCTGCGCGGGCGAAAGGCCGACGCGTTCCATCAAGGCACCAGCACGGCGGTTGGCTTCCGGTACGTCGCACAGCTTGTGCAGCAGCATGGGGCGCACCAGCACGTCGCGGATGCGCTCGCGCGGGTTCAGCGAGCCATAGGGATCCTGGAACACCACCTGTACGCGCTGGCGCATGGCGCGCAGCGCATCGCCGTGCAGGCCGCGCATGTCGGTGCCGTCCAGCAGGATGCGGCCCGCATCGGCTTCCTCCAACCGCAGCAGCAGGCGGCCCAGCGTGCTCTTGCCGCAGCCGCTCTCGCCGACGATGGCCAGCGTCTCGCCCCGCGCCAGTTCCAGGTCGATGCCATCCACCGCGCGCAGCGTGCGGCCGCCACCCAGCGGGTAGGCCCGGTGCAGGCCCTCGGCGCGCAACAGGGTGGCGGTCATGATGCCAGCCCTTCCACCGGTGCGCGCCAGCAGGCGACGTCATGGCCAGCGCCGATGGGGCGCAGCGGCGGCACCTCGGCGCAGCGCGCGGCGGCGAAGGGGCAGCGGGGCGCGAAGCGGCAGCCGGGCAGCGTGTCGGACGGCGCGGGCATGCGGCCGGGGATGGGTTCCAGCCGCTCCTGCGTGCCGGAAAGCGCCGGCATCGCCGCCAGCAGCGCCAGGGTGTAGGGGTGCTGCGCATCGGCGAAGAGGGTCGCCGCCGGCGCGCGCTCGACGATGCGGCCGGCATACATCACCGCCACCTCGTCGGCGATCTCGGCAACGACGCCGAGATTGTGGGTGATGAACAGGATGCCGGTGCCATGCCGCTCCCGCAGCGTCGCCAGCAGGGAGAGGATCTGCGCCTGGATGGTGACATCCAGCGCCGTGGTCGGCTCATCCGCGATCAGCAGCGCCGGCTCGCAGGCCAGCGCCATGGCGATCATCACGCGTTGGCGCATGCCGCCGGAAAGCTCGTGCGGATAGGCATCCAGCCGCCGCTCGGGGGCGGGGATCTGCACCTGCCGCAGTGCCTCCAGCGCCCGGGCGCGCGCAGCCTTGGCGGAGAGGCCACGATGCACGCGCAGCGCTTCCCCCACCTGGTCGCCGATGGTGAAGACCGGGTTCAGGCTGGTCATCGGCTCCTGGAAGATCATCGCCATGCGGTCACCGCGCAGCCGCGCCATGCCGCGCTCGTCGAGGGCGGCGATGTCGGCGCCTTCGAAGCGCAGGGTGCGGGCGGAGACGGCGCATTGCGCGGCGGGCAGCAACCGCATCAGTGCCATGGCGGTGACGCTCTTGCCCGAGCCGCTTTCGCCCACCAGGCAGGTGATGCGGCCGGGGTGCAGCGTCAGCGAGAGATCGTCCACCACGCGCACGCGCCGCCCGGCGGGGCCGAGATCGACATTGAAGCCCGCCATCTCCAGCACGGCGCCGGTCATGCGGCGGCGTCCGCGCGCAGGCTCGCCGCATCGGGCAGCGCGGCGAAGGCGCCGGGGCGGCCGACGGTGATGGCGGCGGCGCGCTGGGCGGCGGCGATGGCCGCCGGCACGGGTTGCCCCGCCAGCAGCCATGCCGCCAGCACGCCGCAAAACGTATCGCCGGCGCCGGTCGTGTCCACGGTTGTGGCAGGCGCAGCCGGATGATGTTGCAAACCCTCGGCGCTGGCGGTGACGCAGCCGCCGGCCCCCAGCGTCACCACCGCAAGGGCGGCGCCGGCACGGTGCAACTCCTCGGCGGCGGCGGGGCCGGTCAGGCCGGTTATGGCCTCGGCCTCCCCCGCATTGGCGACGACGATGGCGCAGAGCGGCAGCAACGGCGCCACATCCCAGCGCAGCGGCGCGGTGTTCAGGATGACGCGCGCGCCGCGAGACACGGCGTTCTGAGCCGCCGCCAGCGTGGAGGTGGCCGAGAAATTGCCTTGCAGCAGCAGCATGTCGCCGGCCACGAGGTCCGCCACGGCGGCCTCGGCCTCGGCGGCGCTCAGGCTGTCGGCGGCGGCGCCGAGGGAAAGGATGCTGTTCTCGCCATCCGGCGCCACCATCAGCAGCGAAAGGTCTGTGGGCGCCGCAAGCGGCAGCCAGTGCAGGGCCTGGAACGGTTCGTTCGCTAGGGCGGCGGCCAGCTCGGCCGCGGCGGCATCGCGCCCGACCGGCGCCACGAAGGTCACGGTGGCCCCGGCACGCGCCGCCACCACCGCCTGGTTCAATCCCTTGCCGCCCGGCGCGCGGCTTTGCCCATCGGCGACCACCGTCTCCCCCGCCCGCGGCAGGTGCGGCACCGGACAGACGAGGTCGATGCCGGCATTGCCGAGGACGAGGAGGCGGCTCATGCCCGCGCGCGCTCCGCTTCGGCCATGAAGGTGCGAAGGCGGTCGGGGTCCACCGGGTTCCACCAGACGCCGTCCTGCTTCAGGTAGCTGGCGACGATGACGGCATCGGCGACGGTGAAGATGTCGCCCACATTGGCCGGCGTGACGCCGGAGCCGACCGCGACGGGCAGCGAGGTACCGCCCGCGATGGTCGACAACTCCTCCATCGTCGCGGAATCCCCGGTGCGCTGGCCGGTGGCGATGGCGACGTCCGCATCGAAGAACTCGACATCGCGCGCCAGCTCGGGGATCGAGCGATCGGCGGTGATGGCGTGGGCGCCGTGCTTGACATGCACATCGGCGAAGATCTTCACCTCGCGCGCCTGCAGCCAGGCGCGGTAGCGCGCGGCGGCGGCGGCGGGGCCTTCCATGAAGCCCTCATTCGCCACGTAGGCGTTGGCCCATTGATTGACGCGGATGAAGCTGGCGCCAGCGGCCTTCGCGACCGCCAGGGCCTGGATGGCGCCATTGGCCAGCACGTTGACGCCCACCGTCAGGCCGGCGGCACGGCGCACCGCATCGGTCATCACCGCCATGGCGGCGGCGGTCTCGGGGCCCAGATGCTCCGGCTTGGCGAAGGGGATGTCGCCGTGGTTCTCGACGATCAGCCCGTCGACGCCGCCATCGCGGTAGCGCTTCGCTTCCGCCACGGCGAAATCGACGATTTCCTGCATCGGCATGCCCTCATAGCCAGGGGAGCCGGGCAGCGCGAGCGAGTGGATGACGCCGATCACCGCCTTGCGGCGGCCGAACAATGCCTGGATGGCGTTGGGGCGCGGGCGGAATACCGGTTTGGCGGGCATCAGCCGCGCCCCGCCAGCCAACCGAGCGCGTTGCGCCACAGCGTCGCGTAGCCTGCCCAATCCACGAAGGGCTGCGGCAGCCAGTGCGGGCCGATATCCGAGGTCCAGGCCAGGGTGCGGCCCTTGCCATGCAGGCCGGTAACCAGCAGGGGATGCCCGCCCTCGCTGGCCGGCAGGCGCGCCAGCACCTCGGCACCCGGCTTCACCACCACCTCGTTGGCGCCGAGCAGCAGCGGCATCGGCAGTTCCAGTCCGGCGAAGATCGGATGTCCCTTGTACGCCTCGGCGATCTCGGGAACGAAGCCTTCCGGCACCTCGATGCGGTCATCATAGGGCAGGCACTCCACCGGCAGCGCTTCCTCCACCGCCGTGCGGCGCCAGCGGGCCTTGCCGTCGATGCCCTGGAAGCTGAAATAGCCGCCGATCATGGCCAGGCCGCCGCCTTTGGCCGTCCAGTCGCGCAGCAGCTTCAGGCGGTTGGGCATTGGCTTGCCCTGCAGCCAGACTTCCGTCGGCAGCAGCAGCGTGTTGGCGCCGATGTCGGAGAGCAGGATGACGTCGTAGGCATCCAGCCCCTCCATGGTGAAGGGCAGGCCCTGTGCCGCCTCATGTGCCGGCATGTAGGTCAGTTCGTAGGGGCTGTCGCGCAGCGCGGCCACCAGAGGCTCGGCGCCCAGGTGGAAGGTGACGCTGTTGAACTGGTCGAAGCCCTTGACGTGGGTGGCCGAGGTTGCCCAGCTCTCGCCGACCAGCAGGACTTTTGTTCGTGTCATTGGCGGGTTTTCCGTGTGGTTGGGCTGCTGCTCCGCATCGGGAGCGGCGGCCGTGTGCGGCGGAGGGCCGGGGGTGGCGCCACGGATTGGCGCACCACCAGCTCCACCGGCAGGCGGATGGCGGCATCGGCCGGGGCTTCGCCGCGCAGGCGGGCGCGCAGCAGCGCCACCCCCTGGCGGCCAAACTCCGCGACCGGCTGGCGGATGGCGGTGATCGGCGGGTTGAACAGATGCAGCGGCCCGACATCGTCGAAGGCCACCAGGGAGAGGTCGGCGGGCACCGACAGCCCGGCCTCCCGCACCGCTTCCAGGAAGCCTGCCAGCAGTGCGCCACTGCCGATGAACAGCCCCGTCGGCCGTTGTTCCAGGGCCAGCCAGGCCTCGGCGGCGCGGCGCCCCTGCTCCGGCGTGTGCGGGCCGGCGCAGCACCATGTCAGCGTCGCGCCAGCCTGCAGCGCTACGGCCTGCCGTAGCCCTTCCAGCCGCTCGCCGCTGCTCATCAGCGCCTCCGGCCCACCGACAAAGCCGAGGCTGCGATGCCCGGCCTCCAGCAGATGCGCGCCGGCCAGCCGGCCGCCCTGGACGTTGTCGCAGAACAGCTTCGGCACGGTGGTGCCGGCCACGTCCTCGTCGATCAGCACGATGCCGCGCGTGGCGCCGATCTGCCGGGCCAGCGTGCCATCATCGCCATGGTTGGTCAGGAAGATCAGGCCATCCACCTGGTGGCTTCGCAACCGCTCCAGATAGTCCAATTCCCGGTCCAGCCGGTTCAGCGTGGCGCAGAGCAGCAGGCCCATGCCCTCGGCCTCCGCCGCTTCCTCCACCGCCGCGGCGAGGTGCGCGAAGAACGGGTTAGCGATTTCCGGCACCACCAGCCCGATAGTGTCCGTGCGCCCGAGGCTCAGGCTGCGCGCCATCCGGTTGGGCCGGTAATCGAGTTGGCGCACCGCCGCGTCGATCCGTTCGGCGGTGGCCGGCGGCAGCGTCAGCCCCGCATTCAGGTAGCGGGAGACAGCCGTGACCGAGACCCCCGCCATCGCGGCAACATCCTTCACCCGCGCAGGGCGCGGGTTCTGATTGCTGTTGGCGGCGCGAGGGGAGGGCATTGGTGAATCGCTTTAGTGAATCGGTTTACCAGATGCTCCATACTTCGCGTGGAGGTGTCAAGCGGTCTGTCGCACCCGACAGTTCAGGAAAAAAGCTGTCCCAAGGCCGGCGCCCACTGTGCCGATGCCATGACGCCTAGGAAATGCGGCCCTGGTGGGGTCCACGGCCGCATATCCCACGGATGTGTTGGTATGGGACTCCGGCTTGGCCGGGTTGGTGGCAGCGCTGTCATTCTCGACAGCCGGACGCTGCGTTCCAAGCCGAAAGGCAGCGAGAGGGCTGGATGCGGCGTAAGAAAGGGCCCAAGGCTGCACTTGGCGGTCGACACGCTGGGGCATCTGCTGACACTGCACGTCACCGCTTGCCAGTGCAGGCGACCGGGCCAGGTTGAACGCCCTGCCCAAGCTGCGCAGGCTTCGATAGGGCAAAGCAGGTTGACCATGTCTACATCAGCCATCACGCAGCCAACGCCGCCAAGGGGCATGGCATGCTATGGGAGATAGCAAAGCTGACCGAAGCCAAGCGCGGCTTCCTGCCGCCGCCCCGGCGGTGGATGATCGAGCGTCACTTTGTCTGGGCAATTCCCTTCCGACATTTGGTGATGGATGGTGAGTGCTATGCCGGCACCCCTTCCAATCTTCTCTTCGTTGCCTTCGCATGCCTCATGCCTGAGCGGGCCGCTCGATTTGCCACAGTTCGACGCCCTTCTTTGCTACTGCGAGACATTGCTAGTCGATGTGTATAGTGTTGCTGGAAACGTCGATTTGCAAAGGATAGGGGCTTCATCATGTTCAGCGAACACACGAGACGCTTCGATCGCCGCGACTTCGTGATCGCATCTCTCACTACGATCGGCACATCGGCTGTTCACGTGGCCAATGCTGGTTATGCAGAAGCCCAAGGCTTGCCACCGCCTAGTGTCAGCCCTACGCCAGCTGCAACGGTCTACACCGGGGATGTCATCCAAGGGAAGAAGGTCGTTAGTGCGCTTGATGTCACTGATCTAGACGCCGGGCAGAAGCACTTCCTATTTTTCCAGGGCGTTCAAATGTCCGACGGACAGCACTGGTACGTTTCAGTGACGGTGGCCAAAGGGGCTAAGCCCGGCAAGCGCATCGTTCTGGTCAGCGGTGTGCACGGCGACGAGATGAGTTCCATGCACACGGTTCAAGCCGTGATGAACCAGCTTGATCCGGCAGAGATGTCAGGCACGGTAATGTCCGTCACGGACGTGTCCCGGCCGGCCATGGAAAGCATGCAGCGCAGATGGCCAAATTCCGGCAGGGGCGCCGATCTGATCGACATGAACAGGGAATGGCCCGGGAACGAGAACGGCGCAAGCGCACCTAGCAGACACGCTGGCCTCCTGTTCAACCGTCTGCTACGGCCGAATGCAGACGCCGCGATCGATTTCCATACCGGGACAACCGGCTTCGATGTGTCCGCATTCAATCTGGCTAGCATGGATGTGCCAGAGATCAAGGCAATGGTTGAGCTCTACCCTGTCGGCCAGATTTTTGACAATCATGTGTATCCGGGCGTGCTGCATAATGCGTTTGTCGACGCTGGCATTCCGTCCTTCACGCCGGAAATCGGTGCTGCGCGCGTCTTGAACCTCGAGATGATTCCACTGTTCGTCGAAGGTACGATGAACGTTCTCAAGCATCACGGCATCGTAGCCGGGCCAATGGGGCGCACAGGCAAGGATGTCGATGTCTTCATCGGCAACAGTGCACTGCCGATCCTTGCAACCCACGGCGGTCTTGTTGAGCATCTGGTCAAGCTCAATGATAAGGTCGAGGTCGGACAGAAGGTGGCCGTACAGCGGAACAGTTTTGGCGAAGTGGTTGCGGAGTATGCCAGCAGCGTGGCTGGAGAGGTAGCGGGACAACGTAGCGACGCAATGTCCGAAGCTGGCAATCCGCTGGCCTTCATACTTTTCTACAAAGCCATGCCGGATGGCCGTGAGACTTACCCCGAGTAACCCAAGTTCAGCTACCATTGTTGGGATCTCAGACATCATGAGGTTTGAATTCTGGGGCCAATGGTCCAGGCGATGGCGCGCATTGGACCAACTGCCCGCCATCCAGCCGCTTCAGCGGGGCTTTGGGAACTAATCTGAACCCGGATTATGATTTGCTGGGGCTGAATACTTCCAAACAAAAATCTGACAGATGATTTAGATCGAGCAGATGGTTTTCAGGCGCATCTTCCATGCCGCAAACGTGCGGATCTTGCTTGAACTTGCGTGCTATATTCCGTCATGGAAAAGAAACCCGAAATTGTGTCAGGCGTCGGTCGCCAAGAGCGGACGTCCATATTTGCCAAGGCCGTTCTCTGGGCCGCCGGGTTCGGTGCAGTGGCGTTCATTCTCTACATAATAAGTCTAGCTTAAGTTAGGTGTGTACTGGTCTCGAGTGAAAAAGCAGAACACTCATGTGTTACACCGATGCGATGCCAGAATACTTACCAAGGCGGATCGCGTTGTAGTCCTGTAGACGCCATCTGGCGCAGCAGGAGGTACCCATGGCCGAGAAGACCTTGAATGACGCGTTTCATGAAACGCTGAAAGACGTCTACTACGCGGAGAAGCAGTCCGTCCGGGCGTTAAAGAAGGCGGCAAAGGCGGCGGAGAGCCAGGAGCTCAAGACCGCACTGTCACAGCACGCTGAGGAAAGTGCCGGGCATGTCGAGCGCCTCGTGCAGGTGTTCGAGACCATCGGTAAGGCGCCCCGGGCAAAGACTTGCGAGGCTATGCAAGGCCTGACGGCAGAGATGGACGAAGACCTCGAAGATTTCGGCGGTACCGAAGCGTCTGATGACGTGCTGATCGGCTGCGCACAGGCGATGGAGCACTACGAAATCGCGCGGTACGGCCTCCTCAGGTCCTGGGCCATCAAGCTGGGCAATAGCGAGGCAGCCGATCTCCTCGAGGCTACCCTTGGCGAAGAAAAGGCTGCGGACGCGCTTCTGAGCCAAATCGCCGAAGGTGGTTCTTCGGCTGATGGATCTGGCATGAAGGCCAAACCTGGCAAAGCCAGCGCACCGAAGGCGAAAGCGTAGCTTCTACATCGCAGACCCAGCGCGCGACGAAGCGCCGGGTCTGCGTTGAGATGTTGTCATGGTGACAATGTCGCACGCATGCGGCCACTGTTTCAAGCGACTGATGGCCTCATACCAAATCCGATGATCGCCGAAGTGTTTCTCTAGGATCTGTGCCTTCTGGCGTTCGCGGCGCAGGATCAGCGTTTGCGTGAGATGACGCTTATCGCCTTACCAAATCCGAAGTGAAGAGGATGGAAGAGCCCATTTCCAATCCGCCTATTCCGCATCTGCAAACAATTGGACCCATGATCCGTTTCAGAAGTGAACCGGAGTAGAACTGATGGCAGGTAGCGCAGACAATCGTCGTGGCGGAGGAATGGCGGTGGTCATTGTCATTGCCATCATGGGCTTACTCTTTGCTGGGTACAATCTTTGGTTTTCGGGCAGAGATTCAGGCGACAACCCGCCCGCTGTTACACAACAGCGATGATGTTATTTCCTACGGCATAGACGTGCGTCCGCTTGCTGCTAGGGGAGCAGCAAGCGGAACACGGTAGCGAGGGGGGATGACGCCGCTTGGCTTTGGCCTGGGGGAAGTGCCCAGAAGCGCCACTCGCGATCTCTGTAAAACAGCGATCTACGGACATAACCGCCTTCAGCGCATGAGGTTCTGCGGTACGGCACACACAGCGATAACGGGTGCGCGACGAAGCGTTAGCAGAACCATTCACAATATGCGCTAGTGGCCGGACACGCCTCCTGCTCCAACAGGAAGGTGTTGAAACGCTTACGCAATCTCGTACTGACGCAATAGCTGTTTAACCCGCCGACTGTCATCCATCCGTGGAAGGCCAAGGTTGTTGATGGCCGGCTTTAGCTGACTGCCCGGCATCATCTATCTTTCCACGGCAGCCATCTGTTCGCGCTGGGGCCAGGGCGCCGCGTCCACGCCGTAGAAGAATACGGTTAGTGCCCTGCTCAAGGCTCAGCATTGATTCTGGGTCAGGGAATGCTGGCAGAAGCGGGGCACGCTGCACCCCCCAAAGCGACTTGACCAGCAATGACGGCATCCACTTGGCACCGATGGCGACGCTCGGTGATCCTGCGCCTGCTGCATCCCGTGTGCCGGCGGCCAGTGTAGCCTGTCAGGCGGAGATCTGCGCGGCGCGACGTAGCAATGCATCGTGGCAGTCACTGCCAGCCGGGTGCACGGGCAGCGTCATGTCGACCATTTCCGGGAGAGCGCAGCACGCCGGCCGTGGCGGCAGCGACGGTGCGACAGAAGGCGGAGATACCAGCCATAGCGTATGTCCCCGGCGGGGTGCGGAGAAGGGGCTGCTTCTTACCTCCGGAGCGCAGCAGCCCCTGGCGCGCCCGCAGGCGGCACAGGCCAATCAGGCCAAAGGTGAAGGCGGCTCAGGCTAGACTTTGAATGTCTTACATCCGGTGGCTCCGGCGTCTGAAATGGCGTCTAAGCCATTGTTTAGATAACGACCGCACATCGTGGCATTCTTGTTGCTTATTCGCATCGTCAACCCGGTGGAGGAACTGATGCGTATCGTTAAAGCCTTGGGGCTCGCGGCGGCACTGGTGCTTGGATTAACCCAGGCACCGAAAGCGGACGTGATCTACACGTTCAACCAGACAGGCAACATGCAGCGTCCTGTCGGCAGCCCGTTCCCGGGGCCGGTTAATGTGCAGACAGCCCTGTCACTGGTCGTGACAGACGCCGCGTATAACGATGGCTTCCGCGTGCAGGGTGGCAGCAGCAACCAGGCGCCCCCCTACGCCTTCATCGATGGCCTGATCGCAATCACCCTCACAATCACCTCGCTGCCAAACCCTGTCGATTTCGATCTGACCGATTTCCTCGGCATCAGGGGACCAAGCGCCGGCACCCGGATTGCGACCTTCGACCTGATGCAGGCGGCGTCCGGCCTGCTGTCCGGAAGCGTCTTCTTCAACAACAGCGAGCATCTGCTGCGCCTGAACTTCGATGGCTCATCCGCCACTACCGGGATGTTCCTTTCGGACGCCGTAGGGGCCTGCTGGTACAATGGCTGCACGGTACAAGGCGTCACCTCCGTCACGGTGCCGGAGCCAGCCTCCCTCGCCCTGTTCGGCGCCGGGCTTGCCGGCCTTGCCGTCGTGAGGCGGAGGCGCAAGGCAGCATAGCTGCGGGCAACCAGTGGCTTTGCCGAACCCTGCTTGCGGCAATTGTCGTGCGTGAACAAGGAGGGTGCGGCTGATGGCGTCCGGCGTGGGGGCTTCCCTCCACGCCATCACGGCCGGTTGGCCGCGTTCTTCGAACTCGGTACGCACCATGGCAGGTCAAGAGGGTCGGAGAATTCGTTCCACGACCGGCGCCCTACCCCTATCCATGCCTCCCCAATCCATAACCGCATGTCATGACCCCTGGCTATGACCGCCGTGGACGCCTCCCGCCGGGCGCCACAGACTGCCGGCCAGCAGCAGGGAACATCGCATGCCCATGATGGTCGGGGTCGATATCGGCGGCACCTTCGCCGATTTTGTGGCGCTGGATCCGGAAAGTGGCCGAATGACCACGCTAAAGGTCCTGACCACGCCGCAGGCACCAGGTCAGGACGTGGCGGCGGGGCTGCAGCGTCTGGCCGGTGAGGGCATCGCGGCTGAATCCATTGCCCGCTTCGTGCACGGCACCACCGTAGGGGTGAACACCATCATCCAGCGGCGCGGCTGCCGCCTGGCGCTGCTTACCACCGCCGGCTTCACGGACATGCTGGAACTCGCGCGGCTGCGCATGGCCGATCCCTACAGCCTGTTCTGCGAACGCCCGGCACCGCTGATCCCGCGCGAGCGCGTCTTCGGCATCGCCGAGCGCATCGGCGCCGACGGCGAGGTACTGCAGGCCCCCACCCGGGCCGACATCGCCGCCGCCCTGGCTGCCGCCCGCCACGCCGGCTGCGAGGGCATCGTTGTTTCCTTCCTGCACGCCTGGCGCAACCCGGCCCATGAGGAGCAGGTGGCCGCCCTGGTGGCGGAGCTGGAGCCTGGCCTCGTCGTGTTCCGCGGCAGCGAGGTCTGGCCGGCCATCCGCGAGTACGAGCGCACCACCACGGCGGTGCTGAACGCCTATGTCCACCCGCGCATCTCCCACTATCTCGATCGCGTGGCGGACGAGCTGCGGCAGGCCGGCATCCCGGCGCCGCTGCTGCTGACCACCTCGGCCGGCGGTACCATGACCGCGCAGGCCGGGCGGCGGGACTGCGTCGGCATGCTGCTCTCCGGCACCGCCTCGGGCGTCGTCGGCGCCGGCGTGGTGGCGCGCGCGGCGGGGGAGGCGGCAGTACTGACACTCGATATCGGCGGCACCAGCGCCGACATCGCGCTGCTGGAGGACGGCCAACCCTCTTTCGCCACGGGCCATGCGATCGGCGAGTTCCCGCTCGCCATCACCACTGTCGCCGTCTCCTCCTCCGGCCAGGGCGGTGGCTCACTGGTGCGGGTGGACGCGCAGGGCGTGCTGCAGGTGGGGCCGGAGAGCGCCGGCTCCACACCGGGTCCCGCCTGCTTCGGGCGCGGCGGCACCGGCCTGACGGTGACGGACGCGGCGCTGCTCTGCGGCATCCTCGGCCATGGCGATCTCGGCTTCGGCGCCATCAGCCCCGATCTGGCGCTGGCCGAGGCGGCGGCGCGGCCACTGGCGGAACGCCTCGGCCTCGACATCCACACCCTGGCGGAGGGCGTGCTCAGCGTGGCCATCAGCGGCATGCTGGTGCCGGTGGAGCAATTGCTGGCCCGCGCCGGCATGCATGCCAGCGAATTGACGCTGATGCCCTTCGGCGGCGCCGGCCCGATGCTGGGCGCGCTGACGGCGGAGGCCGCCGGCATCGCCCGGGTGCTGGTGCCGGCGGTGCCGGGCACGCTCTGCGCCCTCGGCGCGCTTGCCGCCGCCATCCGCCGCGACACCATGCGCACCGTGCTGCTGCCGCTCGACGACGCGCATTGGGGCGGCATGATCGCGACGCTGGACGCGCTGGCCGCCGAGGCCGCTGAAGCGGTGCAGGCCATGGCCGGGCCGGGTGAGACAACCGTGGTCCGCGCCGCCGACATCCGCTACCGCGGCCAGTCCTTCGAGTTGACGGTGCCGCTGGATGCGGACACCGACCTCGCCGAAGCAGCCCGGCTGTTCCACGCGGCGCACGAGAAGAATTTCGGCCATGCCGAAGCGGGCGCCGCATTGCAGGTGGTCAGCCTGCGCGCCTCCGCCTCCCGCGCCGCGCCGCCGATCGCCATGCCGCGGCAGGAGGCGGTGCCGCATGCCGCCATGCCGCAGGGCCAGGGGCGCCTCTTCGCGCAAGGCCGCTGGCAGGAGGCCGCGCTGTTCGAGCGGGACGGCCTCGCACCCGGCGCCGCCTTCCAGGGCCCCGCCATCGTCAGCCAGTCCGACTGCACCATCCTGGTGCCGCCCGGCTGGGACGCGGAAGTGGACGGGCTGCGTAACTTGATCCTGCAACACGGCGCCGGAGGGCATGTCTGATGCGCACCAATCCCGTCATGCTGCAGGTGCTGCGCAACCACGCGCGCGCCGCGGCCGAGAGCATGGCCACCACGCTGTACCGCACCGCCCACTCTACCTTCGTGAAGGAGACGGAGGACTTCACGATCCAGCTGCTGGACGCGGAGGGCAAGTCCTGCGCCGTGCCGGTGGATCTGGGCGCCACCTGGTACCCGGGGCTCGACTACGGCCGCGCGCTGCCGCTGGTGCAGGGCGGCTACCGGCCCGGCGACATCGCCATGACCAACGACCCCTATTCCGGCTTCCTCGCCACCCATTCGCCCGACATCGTCATGTGGAAGCCGGTGTTCCACGAGGGGCGGATCATCGCCTATGCCGGCGGGCACATCCACAATGTCGATGTCGGCGGCGCCGTACCCGCCAGCCTCTCCCGCACCCTGACCGAGGTGCACCAGGAAGGCATCCGCATCCCGCCCGCTAAGCTCTACCGCGAAGGCGTGCTGGACGAGGGGCTGGTGCGCGTGATGCTGGCCAACGTGCGGGTGCCCGACCAGAACTGGGGCGACCTGAAGGCACTGGTCGCCGCCGTCAACACCGGCGAGCGCCGCGTGCTGGACCTGGTCCGCCGCTTCGGCGTGGACACGGTGGTCGACGGGCTGGCCGACCTGCTGGACTATGCCGAGGCGCAGGCGCGCGCCGTGCTGGCCGGCATCCCCGACGGTGACTACGACTTCACCGAATACGCCGACGAGGACGCGGCCGGCGGCAACCCGCTGCGCCTGCGCCTGCGCCTTTCCATCCGCGGCGATGCCGCCGAGCTGGATTTCGCGGGTACCGACCCGCAGACACTGTCCTCGCTCAACGTGCCGACCGGCGGGCACCCGCGCCATTCGCTGCTGCTGGTCGGCGCCTACTACGTGCTGTCCGCGCTGCATCCTGGCATCACGCTGAACTTCGGCACCACCCGCGCCTTCACCTGCCACGTGCCGGAAGGCAGCGTGCTGAACCCGCGCTTCCCGGCCGCCGTCGGCATGCGCTCGCTCACCTGCGGGCGGCTGCGTAGCCTGATCTTCGGCGCCTTCGCCCGCGCGGCGCCGGAGCGGCTGCCGGCTGCACCCGCCGGCGCCACCTGCATCGTCAACATGGCGGCGGAGAACCCGCGCACCGGCCAGCGCAGCATCTCCGCCATCGCGCCGATCGTCGGCGGCGGCGGCGGCATGCCGCACCGGGACGGCACCGATGGCTCCGGCGCCGACGCCGCCTACCTGAAGAACAGCCCGATCGAGATCACGGAATCCGAGGCGCCCGTGCGCATCCTTCGCTACGGACTGATGCCGGATACCGGCGGCCCCGGCGCGCATCGCGGCGGCATGGCGCAGGTGATGGAGTTCCGCACCACCGCGCCGGATGCCTTCGTCACCGCGCGCAACCGCGACCGCTCGCTGTTCCAGCCCTGGGGCATCGGCGGCGGGCAGCCCGGCGCCGCCGGCTCCTTCACCCTTAACCCCGGCACGGCGGGGGAGCAGGACCTCGGCAACACCGACGCGCTGCGCCTGACCGCTGACGATACGCTGCGCATCGTCTCCCCCGCCGGCGGCGGCCGTGGCGACCCCTTCACCCGCGACCCGGCCGCTGTGTTGCACGACCACCGCGCCGGGCTGGTCTCCACCGAAGGCGCCGCCCGCGACTACGGCGTGGCGATCGCGCAAGACGCGGTGGACGACGTGGCCACCGCAGCCCTCCGCGCCGGCCGCCAGGCGCCGCCCGACTTCACCCCCGGCGCCTTCCGCGCCGTGCACGAGGCGCGCTGGACCGCCGCCGCCTACGCCGCCATGCATGAGGGACTGGCCACCCTGCCAGCCGGCTGGCGCCCCGCCATGAAGGCGACGCTCTTCGCCGCCGTGCGCGCGGCGCCGGAGGAGGCGGCGGAGGTCGTGATCCGGCGGATCTTCGCGGGGGAGCAGGCTCTGGCGGCGGAGTAGGGGGCGTCCTCGAAGCCAGTGGGGGAGAAGGTCAGGGGAATGAGTTCCCCTGAAACCCCTTCTTTTTGCTGCTGAATTTTCGGGCGGACGGGTGGTTCGGGTTCGCTTTACGGGCCGGCAGCGCACCTAAAAATGAATCAAACAAAAGATGGGGTTCGGGGAATTCTTTCCCCGACCTTCCTGCAACATCCCAGTACAGGCGCCCCACCCGATGAGCATCTTCGCGGAGGATTTCTCGACCGACCCCTGGTGGTGGCAGGGCTTCCGTCCGCCCGAAGCGATGGAGGACTTGCCCGCCCAGGTCGGCACGCTGGTGATCGGCGCCGGCTATGCCGGCACCGCCTGCGCCCTGCGCCTGGCCGAGGCGGGGGAGGAGGTGCTGGTGCTCGAGGCCGGGGCGCTGGGGCAGGGGGCCAGCACGCGCTCGGGCGGGCAGGTCTCGGGCGGCGTCAATGTCGGCAAGGGGGCGTCGCGCAAGCCGGTGCCGGCACACCGCAAGGCGGCGCTGCTGCGGGACGCGGCGGCCGGCTTCACCCTGTTCGAGACGCTGCTGGAACGGCACCAGATCCGCTGCGGCTATCACCGCACCGGCCGCATCAACGGTTTCTGGACGCCGGCGCATGCCGCCGGCTGGGCCGCCCGCCTACCCGAGCTGAACGAGCACGCGCGCAGCGATGCCCGGTTGCTGGACCGGGAGGAAGCGGCGGCGGATCTCGGCACGCGGTTCTACCATGGCGGCGTGCTGATCAACCGCGCCGGGCACATCCAGCCGGCGGAGTTCTTCGGCGGGCTGCTGGCGGCGGCGTTGCGGGCGGGCGCACGCTTCACCGGCGGCACCCCGGTGCTGCGGGTGCAGCGGCTGCCCGGCGGCTACCGGGTGGAAACGCCGCGCGGCACCGTGCAGGCGGCGCGTGTGGTCTTCGCTACCAACGCCTATACCGGCCAGACCGCGCGCGGGCTGGCGCCGGAGCTGCGGCGCGGCCTGGTACCGGTGACCACCCACATGATCGCGACGGAGGCGCTGCCGGAAGCGCTGGCGCGCAGCGTGCTGCCGGCCAACCGTGGTGTGTCCGAGACGCGGCGGGTGATCAGCCACTATCGCCTCTCGCCGGATGGGCGGCGGCTGCTGTTCGGTGGCCGCGCCTCGTTCTTTCCGCTGGAAGAACGCCGGACGGCGGCGCTGCTGCACCGGGCCATGGTGGCGCGCTTCCCGCAGTTGGTGGGGGTGCGGATCAGCAATGCCTGGGGCGGCCGGGTGGCGATGACGATCGACCGCCTGCCGCATCTGGGCGGCGGCGACGGACGCTTCTTCGTCGCCGGCTGCCAGGGCAGCGGCGTGACCATGATGACCTATCTGGGCCACAGCCTGGCGGAGAAGATTCTGTCCGGCACGAAGGACCCGGTGAATGCCTATGACGACGGGCTGCCGCCGCACCACCCGCTGTATGACGGCACGCCCTGGTTCATGCCCGCGCTCGGGAGCTGGTACCAGTGGCAGGACCGGCGGGAACGGATGCCGGCATGACGCGATGCGCCTGCAGCGCTTCCGTGACGTGCTGCAGGAAGCGGTTGGCGAGGCGCGAGGTGGGCCGCAGCGTGGAGGTCACGACATTGACCGGCAGCATCACCTGCGGCGCGAAGGGCCGCCACACCAGCCCGGGGAAGCCGGCGCCCTCCATGTAGCTGTCCACCAACGCTACGCCGGCACCGCGCAGCACCAGCGCCGGCGCCTGGATGGCCGTGGCCAGCTCGATCATCACGCGCCGCTCGGCGCCATCGGCGGCGAAGGCCTCGTCCAGCAGTTGGCCGAAATAGGTGCTGCTGCTGAAGGAGATCAGCCGCTCCCCGCGCAGGTCCCTCGGGCGCACCACGCTGCGCGCCGCCAACGGGTGGCCGGGCGGCAGGGCGCAGGCGATAGGCACGGTGGCCAGGCTGTGCAGCACCGTGCCGGGCGTGACGACCGGAGAGAGGCACAGCCCCACATCCACATGGTTGCCCGCCACCAGTTGCGCAGCGGCGCTGGCGGGCACGAAATGCGACACCACCTTCACCTTCGGCAACACCTGCGCGAAGCTGGCGACGGCCTGCGGCACGATGACGATGCCGATGGAGGAGGAGGCGGCCACCCGGAGCAACCCGCTCTCGCCGTCCCGCATCTCCGCCGCGCTGGTGCTGAGGCGTGCGATGTCCTGCATCAGCCGCGCGCTTTCGGGGAACAGGCTCTCGGCTTCCAGCGTCGGGTGCAGGCGGCCCTTGATGCGGCGGAACAGCGGCATCCGCAGCTTGTCCTCCAGCCGCTTCAGCGCTTTGCTGAGCGCCGGCTGCGACACGCCGAGTGACGCCGCCGCCTCGGTCAGCGAGCGTGACGACATGACGGCGTGAAAGATCTCCAGCTCGCGCGAAGTCATCGGCCTGCCCCTCTGTTACGTGTAGATCATAACCGGATGTTATCGGTCGTCGACGCATCGTTGCTCGACAGAGGCGAAGCCGGCGCTTGACACTGCGGAAGAACCTCGCCGGAGCCGTCGCGCATGTCCGTCCGCGTCCTTCCCATCGCCCTAGCCCTCGCCGCCATGCTGGGGCTCGCCGGAGCGGCCCCCGCCGGCGCGGCGGATCTGCGGATCGGCACGCAGAATGTGCCGGTACTGGACCCGCACTTCCTGCTGCTGGACTCCAACATTGCTTACAACCAGCACATCTATGGTGCGCTGACTGAGACAGACGCGCAGGGCCGGCTGGTGCCGGACCTCGCGACCGAGTGGCGGCCGCAGGGCGACAATGCCTGGCGCTTCACGCTGCGGCGCGGCGTCACTTTCCACGACGGCTCGCCCTTCACGGCGGACGACGTGGTGTTCAGCCTGAACCGCGTGCCGAACGTGCCGAACAATCCCTCGCCCTATAGCGGCCAGTTGCTCGGCGTCACCGAGATCCGCAAGGTCGATGATTTCACCGTCGATATCGTCACCGATGGCTTCCTGCCGCTGCTGCCGGCGCAGATCGCCAAGCTCTCCATCCTGTCCGAGCGTGCCATGGCCGGGCGGACGACGGAGGACATGAACCAGGGCCGCGCCGCCATCGGCACCGGCCCCTACCGCGTCACGCGCGTGGAGGGGCGGGAGCGGATCTTCCTCTCGCGCTTCGAGAATTACCAAGGCCAGAAGCCGGACTGGGAAAACGTCGAGTTCCGTATTCTGCCATCGGACGGTGCGCGCAGCGCGGCGCTGCTCTCAGGCGACGTGGACCTGATCGAGTTCGTGCCGCTGCAGGATGCGGCGCGGCTGGCGAAGGCGCCGGGCATCACGGTGCATAGCGGCGGTTCGCCGCGCGTGATGTATGTCGGCGTCAATGTCGACCCGAAGCTGGAGGCGGCGGGCGCGCCGATGCGCGACCCGCGGGTGCGGCAGGCCATCTCGCAGGCGCTGAACCGCGACGGGCTGGTGCGCAGCACGCTGGAAGGCTACGGCCGCGTCGCCACGCAGGTCGGCGTGCCGGGGATGCTCGGCTATCTGGAAGATCTGCGCCCCGACCCCTACAATCCCGATGCGGCGCGCAAGCTGCTGGCGGAAGCAGGCTATCCAGATGGCTTCACCACCAGCCTCGTCTGCCCCAACGGCCGCTACGTGGCGGATGCGCAGACCTGCCAGGCGGTGGGGCAGATGCTGGCGCGGATCGGCATCAAGGCGAGCGTCGAGACGCTGCCGGCCTCGGTGTTCTTCAGCCGCATCCGCACCGGCGCGAATTCCGCGCCATTGTTCCTGACCGCGTGGAGCAACGTGATGGGGGATGCTGGCTACACCCTGAACAACCTGTACCACAGCTTCGACCGCGCGGCGAAGATGGGCAGCGCCAACCGCTCCGGCTACGCGGATGCCGAGACCGACCGGATGATCGATGCCGCACTGCGCGAAGCGAACCCGACGCGCCGGCTGGCGCTGCTGCAGGGTGCCGGGCAGCGCGGCATGGAATCCCGTGTGCTGCTGCCGCTGTTCAGCGTTCCCGTGGTGCTCGCCTCCCGCAACGGAATCCGCTACGACGTCGGCACCAGCGGCAGTGCCGAGATGACCTCGGCGATGCGCGCGCATCCGCGCTGAGGGACGTTCTTGGGAGGGCGGTGCCCTCTCGAACTCCCGCCGTCTTTCCCGTTATGCCGGGCCAATCAACCGGTTGGCTTCCTGGCCAGGGCGTGATCTGATCACGTCCTGGGGGCAGGGGTCATCACCCGCCGCCCGTAAGCCGCCAGAGAGCGGTCCATAGGAATGCGGGGAGACTGTCTTGCTCAAAGCCATCATCGCCATCTCAGCCCTGGCTTGCCTGCCGGTCGCAGCCGGGGCGCAAAGCCTGACCATGGCGGTTGGCACGCCCGTCACCAGCCTGGACCCGCATTTCCACAACCAGGCGCCGAACAACGCCTTGGCGGATGTGATCTTCGACACGCTGGTCCGGACGGATGAGAAGGTCCGCCTGCTGCCCGGCCTGGCCGAATCCTGGCGCTCGGTCGGCGAGGATGTGTGGGAGCTCAAGCTCCGCCCCAACGTCACCTTCCACAACGGCCGACCCTTTACCGCCGACGACGTGGCCTTCTCCATCGCCCGCGTGCCGCAGGTGGTGAACAGCCCGGGCACCTTCTCCGGCTTCGTCCGCGCCATCCAGCGGGTGGAGGTGGTCGATCCGCTGACCGTGCGCATGCATATGGGCGGCCCCTACCCGCTGCTGCCGACGGACCTCTTCAGCGTGCGCATGCTCAACCGCGCGACGCATGAGGGCGCGGCGACGGAGGATTTCAATTCCGGCCGCCTCGCCATCGGCACCGGCCCCTACCGCCTGCGCACCTACCGCGCCGGGGAGCGGGTGGAGGTGGAACGGAACGACAACTGGTACGGCCCGCGCCAGCCCTGGCGGGAGGTGACCATGCGCTTCATCTCCTCCGACCCCGCGCGCACGGCGGCGCTGCTGGCGGGCGACGTGGACTTCATCGACCAGGTGCCCACCAGCGACATCGAGACCCTGCGCCGTGACGAGCGCGCGCAGATCAGCGAGATCACTGGCCTGCGCATCATCTTCCTGGCGCTGGACCGCAGCCGCGACGGCGCCACGCCCTTCGTGACCGACGCCGATGGCAAGCCGCTGGCGACCAATCCGCTGAACGACCGGCGGGTGCGCGAGGCGCTGAGCATCGCCATCGACCGCCCCTCGATCGCCGCCCGGGTGATGGAAGGCATGGCGGTGCCCAGCGGCCAGTTCCTGCCGGACGGCTCCTTCGGCCATGTCCCCGGCCTGGACGCGCCGCGGACGGACCCCGCCCGCGCCAGGGCGCTGCTGGCCGAGGCCGGCTACCCGCGCGGCTTCCGCATGACCCTGCACGGCCCGAACGACCGCTACGTGAACGACGCGCGCATCATTCAGGCCATCGGCCAGATGTGGACGCGCATCGGCGTGCAGACGACGGTGGAGGCGATGCCCTGGTCCACCTATGTCGGCCGCGCCAGCAAGCAGGATTTCTCCGCCTTCCTTTGGGGCTGGGGCAGCAACAGCGGCGAGGCCTCCAACCCGCTGCGCGCCCTGACCGCCACCTATGACCGCACGCGAGGCTGGGGGGCGAGTAACCGGGCCCGCTACAGCAACGCCGAGCATGACCGGCTGCTGGGCGAGGGCATGCGGACGCTGGAGGATCCGGCGCGCGAGGCGCTGTTCCAGCAGGCGACGCGGGTGGCGATGGAGGATGTCGGCATCGTGCCGCTGCATATCCAGAAGAACGTCTGGGCCATGCGCCGTGGCCTGCGGCATGTCGCGCGGGTGGACGAGGTCAGCCGGCCGCAGGATATCAGCCCCGCGCCCTGACGTGACGCCCGCCCGGTGTAGCCAGCTCCTTCAAGGCGGTGCTGACGCTGGCCAGGCAAGGCTGCGGGCGTTGCAACAGCGGCCTTCCGGTGCGGTTCAGCACCAACGCGGGCGCTCCGTCAGTGGTGTTGGGCGGCAGAAGGCCGTTCGCCATCGGGACGGAGCAGGCCTCTGGTCCGCCGTAACGCTGGCACCTCTGCTGGCCATTGGCCGCTGACGGCGAAGCGTCGCCGGATGCGGCACCGTGTGCCCACGCTGATCAAGCGGCCGCGTACGCTGCCCGGGCGGAAGGGGGCAACTGTCGATCTGGGCTGGACATGCCTTCCGATCCGACTGGGAGGGAGGCGATGCGTAGGTCGTGCATGGCATGCGGGCTTCGCCGGGATCGGCGTGCCTGACGGCGAGTGGCCGTAATCCAAGGCTAACGGAGGACCGCCTCCCGCACTCGGCGTTCGTCGGGCGCCGTAAGGTGACCCATGCCCAATCGACATACGTCGCCGTCATCCTCCCACCGGCCTGTGATCACAGTTTCGCGTAGTAGGCGAAAAATGCATGGGCGAAACCTCGAACTCGTCGTTTTGCATGGAATATCACTGCCCAGGCTCGCGTGACCCTGCGCGGTGAATTATGATACGAATCCGAAAACATCTTACATGGCGGCGGTCGTCGTAATGGGCCATTGAGGCCCAGGTGACGCTCTCAAATGGACCCATCATGCTGATAGCCTTGACCATCTTGGCGGCCGTGGCCGCCTTCGGATCCTTCGCCTGGGGACTGAAGCACCACTTCCGAATCGAAGGCGGAATGCCCTCCCGGATGAGCCGCCTGTCGGCTTGCAGCACCGCGGCCTTCGTCCTGTTCGTGGCGCTCGTCCTGTTCCGGGGCGTAGGCTTCGCGACCGGCCTGGCGGGGATCGCCCTGTTCCTGGCCGGTGCGGCGCTGTTCTGGTGGGCGGTCCGGACGACCAAGACGCGGCCGCCGGCCATCGCTCATACCGACAACATCCCGACCATGATCCATATGCGCGGGCCTTACGCTTATTCCCGCCATCCGTTCTACCTGGCCTACAGCCTCGGCTGGCTCGGCACCGCCGTCGCCGGCGGGCCCATCCAGTGGGTCCCGGCGCTCCTCATCATCGGCTGGTACTACAAGACGGCGCGTGAGGAGGAGGTGCACTTCGCGACCTCGGGCCTGGCGACCGAGTATGCGCAGTACCGGAACAAGACCGGCCTGATCCTGCCACGCTTACGGTAATGGGTCCTACGGTGCAGAAGCTTGTGGCGCGGGTCCGGGGCATCCTCGGCCGGATAAAGGACGTCATGGTCGTCCGCCCGCCGGCGAACGAGCAGGAAGCAACGGTCATGGGTGACCAGTGCAACCTGCTGTTCCTGCTCTGCAAGCTGTTCTCGGCCACCGGCTGCGTCAACGTCATCGTCAACTCGATCGCCTTCGGCGTATCGCGCGACCCGTTCATGATGGTGATGGTCACGACGATCCTCCTGCTCTACGCGGCGATCCTCCGGGTCGCCCTGCGATGGAAGCGGGAGAGGGACGACTACCGTTTTCTCTCGCAAGCCCAGAGCCTGTTCACCTGCCTGGGCTTCGCCTGGGGGACGACCATCATCCTCTTCGCGCTCAACGGCACGGCGGACCAGACGGTCCTGCTGCTGGGCCTCGCCTCCGGCGTCGTCTCGACGCCCATCATCAGCGTGCCGATGGCGGTGGCCTTCGGCTTCTTCATCCCCAACGCGCTGCTGTCAATCTATGCGGTCTGCCTGGTCATGCCGCATGCCGACATGTTCTCGGCAACGGCCTTCATCTCGTTCTGCTGCTACGCCGCCATCGGCATCATGTTCACCAACATGACCTTCAGCGGCCGCTCGGAAGCCAGGGCCGCCCTGCAGCGGGAGATCGAGACCGTCAACGTGTTCCTGCGCGAGTACGAGCAGGGCTCGCCCGACTGGCTCTGGCAGACCGACCGCGACGGGCGGATCACCGAACCCACGCCCCGGATGGCCGAAGCCGTCGGGTTGGCCCCGGACGTCCTGAACCGCCGCAAGCTGGCCGACCTCGTCTCCACCGTGCGCGACAATGAGGGGACGGAGGACCGGCACCGCCAGGATCTGGCCGGCTGCTTCCAAGAACGCCAGGCCTTCCGGGAGATGCTGGTCCGCCACGAAGGGACCCATGGCGTCCGCTGGTCCCGGCTCACCGGCCATCCCGTCTATGACGACCGCGGCAGGATCGCCGGCTTCCGCGGCATCGGCCGCGACGTGACGGCCGAGCACGAGGCCCGTGAAAAGGTGAACTTCCTGGCCAGGCACGACAGCCTGACCGGGCTGCTCAACCGCCGCGCCTTCGTCGAGGTCGTCGCGGATCTCTGCAAGGAGAAGCGCTCCTTCGCGCTCGTCTTCATCGACCTGGATAACTTCAAGGGCATCAACGACACCTACGGCCACCATGCCGGGGACCAGTTGCTGCAAAGCATCGCCGGCAGGATCCACCAATCCATCCGGCCGCAGGATACCGGTGCGAGGCTGGGTGGCGACGAGTTCGCCCTGCTGGTCATGGGCGCGGATGGGGAGGAAGGCCTCGCGGTCGCCGAGAGGCTGGCGCAGCAACTGGGGCAGACCTTCGCGGTGGATGGCATCAAGATCCATCCTGGCGCCAGCATCGGTGTCAGCGCCTGCCCGCAGGATGCGCACGATCCGCAGCGGCTGATGATGCTGGCCGACCTGGCCCTCTACAAGGCCAAGGAGCAAGGCAAGGGCAGGGCCTGCCTGTTCGAGCGCTGGATCGAGGAAGAGCACCACAGCCTGATCACCCGCGAGGCCGAACTGGCCGAGGCCATCCGGAAGGATCAGATCGGGGTGCACTACCAGCCGATCGTCGATCTCAAGTCCCACCGGATCGTGTCGGCGGAGGCACTGGTGCGCTGGAACCATCCGACCCGTGGCTGCATCTCGCCTGGCGAATTCATCGGCACCGCGGAACGCTCCGGCCTGATGGAGGAACTTGGCGAAGTCGTGCTCCGGATCGCGTGCCGGGATGCCATGTCCTGGGCCTCTCCGATCCAGGTCAACGTCAATCTCTCGCCCCGGCAGCTCCGCTCGGGCCGCTTCCCGGAGATCCTCGCGCAGGCGTTGGAGGAAAGCGGGCTGCCGGCGGAACGGCTTGGCATCGAGATCACCGAGAGCGTCCTGCTGGACCAGGACGACAAGACCCTGCGCCAGCTCGATAGCATTCGTAGCCTGGGTGCGAAGCTCATCCTGGATGATTTCGGCACGGGATACTCGTCGCTCACCTACCTGCACGAGGTGGAGGTGGACGGTATCAAGATCGATGCCGCCTTCACCAGCAAGCTGCCGGAAAAGAAGGTCGCGATGATCTACCGGATGATCGCGCGCCTTGCCCTGGACCTGAACATCTATGTCGTCGCCGAAGGGGTTGAGGAGCCGAGCCAGATGGAATGGCTCAACCAGAACGGCATCCGCTTTGCCCAGGGCTACCTGCTGGGCCGGCCCGCGCCTTCGCCCCCTGCCACCCGGGTCGAGTACCTGGCCTGACGGGCTTGTCCTAGAACCGGTAGGTCAGGCCCATGGTCACGGAAATCGGGTCAGGATCGATGCCGACGCGCACCGGGGCGCCGCCCGCCACGCCTTTGGCGTCGAAGGACAGCCAGGTCTTGCGGGCATCGAGGAAGGCGGAAACACTCTCGGTGACGTGGAACTGGCCGCCGAGCTGCACGTAGGGCCCGGCATTATCCGCGACGTTGAGCTCGGACATCGAGCCGCCACGGGTGCGGAAGATCGCCGTGTAGCTGATGCCGGCACCGAGGACAGGCTCGAACCGCCCCAGCCTGAACGGGTAGTACTGGGCGCCGAACATCACCGAGCCATAGGTGACCTTCCGCAGCACGCCCTGGGCCGCGAAGTCGCCACGGCCATGCAGCGCCACGGTGGGCGGCAGCCCGCCGAGGACCGACACGCTCCAGTTGGGCGCGAACCTCCAACCCGCCTCGAAGGCGGCGAAGGAGACGCCGCCCAGCGCCACGCGTGCACCGTCCAGCGGCTGGCCCGCCACGGAGGCACGGCCCGTCGTGCTGTAGGTTGCGTGGCCATAGCCCAGGCTGAGGAAGAAAGGCCGCTCGGCCTCCTGCACATCCTGGGCGAAACCTGGGCTTGGCAGGATGCCGGCGGCTGTGACGAGAGCGAAAGCGAGAAGGTGGGGAAGGCGTATACTGGACGGCACTATCAGCATCCTGAACGCAGTGCGCGGGGTTGTGCCATACGCCGAACGTATCTGGAAACGATATTCGTATCCTTAACGTTTAAAAATCCCCCGATATTTACATACGCCGCCGTCGGCCAAGGTCGTCCCTTGCTGGGGACGACCCGGTGACGGCTCAACGGGTGAGGGTGAGCCACACCGGCTCGCCCTTGTAGAAGCCTTCGAGGTTGTGGGTGGTGTCCCCCATCGGGTCCATCATCGGCACTTTCACCCGGATCTGGTCGTAGCGGCGCCGGTCGCTCGCCATGAGCAGCATCTTGCAGCTGAGGCCGGGATAGGGCTTCGGCTCCGACGCGGCCGAATAGCCAAGGCGCTTGTAGAATGGCGCGTGGTTGGAGCGGACGCAGGCCAGGAAGATCTGCGTGTGGTGGCAAAGTGCGATGTAGCCGGCCAGCCGGTACAGCAGGAAGATCAGCCCCTGGTTGTTCTCGGCCTCCGGGCTGCGGACGAGGCGTGTCACCTCGATGGCCCGGCCCGCGAAGGAATCATTCGGGCGGGCGTTCAGCAGGGCGTTCACCTCCTCGGGGAAGGTATCCATGGCGGGGGACGTATAGTCGGTCCCGCGTTCCAGAAGGCAGACGCGGACGGAGGCGATGGGGACTTCGTCGCTGTAGAGGACGACGGTGTCCGCGTTCGACATTTCATCATAGTGATCATGGAACAGGCCTGTCGGGTTCTCCTCGATGAAGCCGCCGGCCAGGTAGCTGCGGTAGCGCAGACGGTAGGCGTCTTCCCGGACCTTTGCCGAAACCGCCAGGCGCGCCGCGTAGGTTGTGCCCCGTGCCGATGTCCCGGTGGCGATATGCCGCTCCCGCGGCGGGGTTGGCTGGGTGAGGGCGCTTTGAGATACTCCCGCCGCAGTCGCCAACGTCATGGACTCAGGGCGGGTGGTCTCGTTATCGTGCTGAAGCATCGTTGCTCTCCTGTGTGGGCTTCTGCCCAGGGGAGAGGGTAACTAGCGTTCGCAGCCAAAGCACCACTACGCTCGCTTCCGGACACATCGCGCCAATGGCCGAGAGCAGGCTTTCCGATCGTCGGGCGCCTGGAACCGAATGATGTCAGGGCATGCCCCGAGGTAATGTCGGGCGCGGCCAAGACCGGGTAAGCCCGGCGCCGTGGCCTTATGTGAAGGGAATGACGTGAACTTCGAGGCGGTTAGGGACGTCGCGGATTTCCGGACGCTGGATGAGTCGGACATCCTGATCGGCTACATGGACGGGATCGCCGGCCTGGTCGGCGCGAAGGATATGACGCGGTCCTATTGGCATGGCTGGCGCAATGGCGTCGTCGACGCCGGCTTCCTCGAACCCGACGAGGCCCAGCTGGAGCTTGACGCCGATTTCGCGAAGCTGGCCAGGATCTGACGGCCGGACCTTGGTCGGTTGAGGCAGTTTCATGGCCCCGGCATCGTGCGGGTTCCCACTCTCCAGAAGCTGCCATGAGAGCCGCCTGCCTAAGTGTCAGGCAGACGCAGGCGGCGTGCTGATCGGCCAGCGCAATGCGCAGCGCCCATAAAGCCTTCAGGTGAGCGTGGCCGTTCGTGGCCACGCTTGCCTGGCTACAGCAGGTGCTCCATCCGCATCGGCAGTTCGCGCAGCCGTCGTCCTGTCGCGTGGAAGATGGCGTTGCCGATCGCCGCGGCCACGCCGACCATGGCCACCTCGCCCACGCCCTTCACGCCGGCCTGGTTCAACAGCAGGTCCGGCCGGTCGATGAAGCCCACATCGATGGTGCCGATGTCGGCGTTTACCGGCACCACGTATTCCGCCAGGTCGTTGTTCAGCACGCCGCCGAAGCGTGGGTCGATCTCCGCCGCCTCGCGCAGCGCGGCGCCGATGCCCCAGACGACGGCGCCCCGCACCTGGCTATCCGCCGTGCGCGGGCTGACCACGCGGCCGCAATCGATCGTGCTGACCACGCGCGGCACGCGAATGCGGCGGGTGGTGGGCTCCACGCGCACCTCCACGAAATGGGCCGCGAAGCTGAAGCTCACGAAGTCGGGGTATTCCGGGCCGCCGGCTGCCGGCAACCCGTTCTGCAGCCGGCCGAAGACGGCATCGGGCTGGCCCGGCGCGTGGCCACGCACTTCCACCTCGATCTGCGGGCGGCGCAGGCGGGCCAGCATCTGGTGGAGGTTGCCCCGCATCGGCCGGTTGCCGCGCAGTTCATCCAGGCGCTGCCGCACTTCCAGGGCCGCCTGGCGCACCACGGGAATGGCGCTGGCCGTGCCCCAGGAGCCGGCGGTCAGGTGCTGCGGCGCGGCCTCGGTATCGCCGACGCGGATGTCGACGCGCGCCGGGTCGATCTGCAGGTGCGCCATCAATGTTGCCAGAATGGCATTGCGCATGCCCTGGCCCATTTCATGGCCACTGACGGAGAGACGCGTGGTTCCGTTCGCCCGTACCCGCAACCGCGCGACGGCGGGGGACATGGCGGCCTTGTAGGCGCCACTGGCCACGCCCCAGCCAACCAGCATGCCGTTCTCGTCCCGCATGGAGCCCGGTTCCGGGTTCCTCCGCGCCCAGCCGAAGCGCTCCGCACCCTGGCGCAGACATTCGGCCAGGTGGCGGGAGGAGAAGGGGCGGCCGGTGACCGGGTCCCGCGTCGCGTCATGCGCCAGCCGGAAGGCGAGCGGGTCCTGCCCGGTTGCATGGGCCAGCTCGTCCACCGCGCTCTCGAAGGCGAAGGCGGCGGGGTGCTCGAACGGTGCGCGCATGTAGCCGGGGGATTGCACGTCGGTGCGTACCAGCCGCTCCGCACTCTGGTAGTTCGGGATATCGTAGAGGCGAGAAGTGATCTCGCTGAAAGTGGGGCGCAGCGTGTCGGCGCGGCTGTTCTGCATGTCCGCTTCATAGACAGCGGCCGTCATCCGCCCCTGCGCATCGGCACCGAGCCGGACGCGGTGCCGGCTGGCCGGGCGGAAGCTGGCGGTGTGGAACAACTGCGCGCGGGGCATCACCAGCTTCACCGGGCGGCCCAGCAGCATGGCGGCGCGCGCCACCAGCACCGTCTGCGACTGCATCGAGTTCTTCTGGCCGAAGGCGCCGCCCAGATGGGAGCTGTCCACCCGCACCTGCGCGGGGTCGAGGCCAAGTGCCGCCGCGAGGCCGAACTTCACCGCGCCCGCGTTCTGCGACCCCTCGTGGATGACCAGCACGCCGTCGCGCCATTCGGCCACGGTCGCTATCAGCTCCATCGGGTTCTGGAACTGCGCGGGGTGATGGTACTCGGCGTCCACGCGCGTGGCGGCGGAAGCCCAGGCAGCTTCCGCATCGCCGACATTGTAGCTCTGCTGAGGCGGCATCACCTCGGCACCGGTCTCTCCCGGGGTTGCGGCGAAGGGCTCCGCCTTGCAGGTGGCGCGCACAAGTCCGGCGGCGGCGGTCGCGATCTCCAGCGTCTCGGCCACCACCAGCGCGACCGGCTCGCCGCGATGCACCAGCCGGTCCGACAGCATGGGCTGGTGGCTCTGGAACGCGCGGCCGCCGCCCAGCAGGTAGCCGGCGGATGCCACCCCGGCGAAGTCCCGCCAAGTCAGTACCGCCAGCACGCCGGGCAGGTCCCGCGCCGCACCGGTTTCGATCGCCGCGAGGCGGCCGCGTACGATGGGGGAGGGCACGGTCATGGCATGCGCCATGCGCGGCAGCGGGATGTCGGCGGCGAAGCGTGTGGCGCCGCGCACCTTGTCTCGTGCATCGACCCGCGCGCGGTCGGGGAACGTATTCTCGCTCATGGACGATGGCTCCGTTCGGCGGCGATCATCACGGCGTCGGCCACGGCTTCCGCGCCGAGCGCTACCTTGAACCCGTTGTGGCGCCCGGGGCGGGCAGCGGCGAATGCGGCGCGGCCGGCTTCCAGCGCCAGGGCACGATCCAGGCGGCGGCCGGCGAGCACCGCCTCGGCCTCCGGCACCCGCCAGGGCCGGGTGGCGACGCCGCCGAGCGCGATGCGCGCTTCCCGCACGACGCCTTGCGCCATGTCCAGCGCGACCGCGGCGGAGACCAGCGCGAAGGCGTAGGATTCGCGGTCGCGGATCTTGTGGTAGGTGGACGCCCGGCCGATCCGCCCGATGGGCACGCGGATGCGCAGGATCATCTCGCCCGGCTCCAGCACCGTTTCCCGCTGCGGCGCGTCGCCGGGCAGGCGGTGCAGCGCGGCCACCTGAAGGCTCCGCGCGCCGCCCGGCCCCAGCAGGTCCAGCGTCGCGTCCATCGCCACCAGCGCGACCGCCCAGTCGCCGGGATAGACGGCGATGCAGGCCTCGCTGCCGCCGAGCAGCGCGTGCCCCCGGTCCAGCCCTTCCTGCGCCGCGCAACCGCTGCCCGGCACACGTTTGTTGCAGGGATAGTGGGCACCGTTGCGGAAATACGCGCAGCGCGTTCGCTGCAACAGGTTGCCGCCGAGCGTCGCCATGTTGCGCAGTTGCTGCGACGCCGCCTTGGCCAGGGATTCCGCCAGCATGGGGCAGCGCCGCAGCACCTCCGGGTGCTCGGCCGCATCGCTCATCCGCGCCAGTGCGCCGAAGACCAGCTCATCCCCGGTGGCCTCGATGCCGTCCAGGCCCGGGATGGTCGTGACGTCCAGCAGCGCGGCAGGCGTCTCGATGTCCAGCTTCATCAGGTCGTAGAGGGTGGTGCCGCCGGCGACGATGCGGGCCCCGGCGCCGGGCACGGCCGCTGCCGAGCGCGCCTGGGTGTAGGTGAAGCGCTGCATCGCTTAGCCCTCCCGCATACGCGTGGCGGCGTCCTGGATGGCGGCGACGATGCCGGTATAGGCGCCGCAACGGCAGATGTTGCCGCTCATGTACTCGCGGATCTGCGCGGCGTCCGTGGCGTGGCCTTCCCGCACGCAGGCTACCGCCGCCATGACCTGGCCTGGGGTGCAGTAGCCGCATTGCAGGGCGTCGTGGTCGATGAAGGCCTGCTGCATCGGGTGCAGCGCGCCGTCCGGCGGTGCCAGCCCCTCGATGGTCAGCACGTACCGGCCCTGCGCCTTGGCCGCGAGGGTGAGGCAGGAGGCGACGCGGCGGCCATCCAGATGCACCGTGCAGGCGCCGCACTGGCCGTGGTCGCAGCCCTTCTTGGCGCCGGTGAGATGCAACTGCTCCCGCAACAGGTCCAGCAGCGAGGTGCGGGGGTCCACCACCGTGTCCACGGCCCTGCCGTTCACGCGCAGCACGAGCCGGAGGGTGGCGTCGGGTGTGGCCTGAGCCGCCTGAGCCCCCGCCGCCGGAGCCAGGCCGGCCACCACGGCGGCGCCAAGGCCGGCCTCCCGCCTGGAAAGGCAGAGGGCGACGGCCGGGGGGCGGCTGGTCAGGTCATCGTTCATCGGCGGTCTGCTCCGTTGGGCGTCGGTCACGCCGCCGTGCCGGGCGGCCGGCACATCGCCCGGCGGCGCGGTATGGGATCGATGATCCAGGTCTGCCGCATGGTTGTGGTCGCGCATCTCTTCACTCCACACATCGTGGAGAAGCGTACATCTTCGCCGGGACGGCACAATTCACCCGAAATCGACATCAGGATTCGTCTGGAGCGAACAATCTGTCATGGACAAGCTGGACGTCATGCGGCTGCTCACCCGCATCGTGGAGCGCGGCAGCTTCAGCGCCGCCGCGGTCGACCTGGGCCTGCCGCGCTCCACAGTGACCGATGCGATCAAGCAACTGGAGGCCCGGCTTGGCGTGCGGCTGCTGGACCGGACCACTCGCCACGTCTCACCCACCCTGGACGGGGAAGCCTATTACCGGCGCTGCCTGGCCATTCTGGCCGAGATCGAGGATGCGGAAGGCAGCTTCTCAGACCGCAAGCCCCGGGGCCTGCTGCGCATCGACGTGCACGGCCGCATGTTCCGCCAGATCATCCTGCCGGCGCTGCCGGATTTCCTGGCCCGCTACCCCGAGATCGCGCTGCGCATCGGTGAGGGCGACCGCCTGGTGGATCTGGTGCGCGAGGGGGTGGACTGCGTCGTCCGCGCCGGAACCCCGGCCGATAGCGGCATGGTCGTCCGCCGGCTTGGCCTGCTGCGGGAAGCAACGGTGGCGAGCCCGGATTATCTGGCGCGCCACGGCACGCCGCGCACGCCGGACGATTTGGCGGGGCACGAGATGATCGGCTTCCTGTCCTCGGCCACTGGCGACGTGTTGCCGCTGGAGTTCACGCGGGACGGGCAGGTGCAGGAAATCAGGCTGCCATGCCGCTTTACCGTCACGGCATCCGAGACCACCGTGGCGCTCGCGCGGCTCGGCTACGGCCTGCTGCAGGTGCCGCGCTACGGGGTGGAGGGGGACCTGGCCGCGGGCGCGCTCGTCGAGGTGCTGCCGGACTTTCCGCCATCTCCCATGCCGGTGTCGGCGCTCTACCCGCAGAGCCGCCAGCTTTCCCCGAGAGTCCGGGTCTTCGTGGACTGGGTGATCCAGGTCTTCCGGCCGTACCAGTGCTGAGGAGCGCAGCCGATGGCAACGGCTGTGCTACGATCGCGATGGCAGCCAGTTCTTGCGAGCCAATGGTGCCGCCAGTCGGACCTGGCAGGGGTTGCCAAGCTCCCGCCTCCTGCCTCGCTGCCGGCGGCGGGGGTACGTTGCTGGGCTGAAGCTGGACGGCTAGATTGGCGCCGATGAATACCGAGTGGTCAGACATCGAACTCGATGCGTTTTGGGCGGCCTCTCTCGAAGGCCGGACGCTGCCGCCGCGCATGACGGCTGAGACCACAAGCGAGGGCGAGCGGTTGGTCATCAGCAATCCGCCGGCTCGCGCCATCTGGACGCGGCGGGCACCGCCACCCGGCGGTCGTGCCTGGCGCAAGACCATCGTGTTTGGGTAGCCTGGCCGACGGCGCAGCGATTCCGTTCGCAACCGCACCGCCGGTGGCCGGTTGTCTCCCGATGCTCCTCAGTACGCAGACTGGCATGCTGTTTATCGGAAGTGATGGATGCCCCGTAGACGTCCCGGACGACCATCAGCCTGTCGAAGGCGCTGATGGACGGCTGGTGGCCATTCCGCCTCAGCACGGCGCGTGGCAGGGGGAAGACGGCCGTATGGTGGCAGTGCCCCTCGGGCACCTGGCGCAGGAGGGCCCGGATGGCCGCGTCGTTGCGGTACCGCCAGGCAAACTCGGCGTGGCCGATAGCAAGGGCCGCATCCGCCTGCTTTAGGGGGCCGGCCCGGTATGAGGATTTCATACCGCAGTCCGACCTGCTAATGAGGGCGATGCCTTCCAGCGATCCCTTGACGGTCTCATTGACGCCCGAGCTGCGTCTTTTCATCCAGGCGCAGGTCGCGTCCGGTCGATACCAGACAGCGAGCGAAGTGGTCCGTGCCGGGCTACGGCTCCTTACCAAGGTCGATCCTCCGCTTCAGCTCAACGCCGACGTGACTGCCCCGAAGCAGCCCGTTCACAGGTCCTGACAGCCATGGACGACCGGCATCAGAACCCTTCCTGGAGCGAGACGGATCGGCTGGCGGCGCTTGCCCGCTACGCGGTCCTCGATACACCGCGTGAGCAGGATTTCGACGATCTGGCTCGTATGGCCGCCGAACTGCTCGGCACGCCGATGGCCGCCGTCAATCTCATCGCCGCCGAACGGCAATGGTTCAAGGCCGAAATCGGCCTCGGCGTGCGTGAGATGCCGCTCGATAACTCCATCTGCGCCAGGATTCTCCTCAGTCCGGGCGAATTGGTGATTCCCGACCTGAGGGACGATCCGCGCTTCGCCTGCAACCCTCTCGTCGATGCCGGTCCTGGCCTGAGGTTCTACGCGGGTGAGTTGCTGGAAGGGCCGGATGGGTTGCCGCTCGGCACGCTGTGCGTACTCGATACCAAACCCCGTCCAGAAGGCATCACGGACCAGCAGCGCTTTATCCTCAGGACCCTGGCGCGGCAGGTGATGAGTCAGCTGGAGCTGCGTCGGGCCGTTGCGGAGCGGGATGCTACGCTGATGGAGCAGCAGAATGAGGCTGCCCTCAATCAGCAGATTCTCAACAGCCCGACCGATTACGCCATCATCGCGACTGATCTTGCAGGGCTGGTGACCCACTGGAACACCGGCGCCGAGAACGTTCTGGGTTGGACCGAGCAGGAGATGCTGGGGCAGAGCTGCGAGCGGATCTTTACGCCCGAGGACCAGGCCAACGACAGCGCCACTGTCGAAATGCGCTGCGCCCTGGAGGAGGGGCGCAGCAACGACGAACGCTGGCACGTTCGCAAGCACGGGCAGCGCTTCTGGGCCAACGGCGCCATGACGCCATTGCGGACCGAGGCCGGCAGGACAGTCGGCTTCGTCAAGGTGCTACGCGACCGCACCGAACAGCACCAGGCCGCCGCCGCCCTGGCCGCCATCGGCGAGCGGTACCGGATCGCGTCACGGGCCACCAATGACGCCGTCTGGGACTGGGATCTGCAGAGCAACGCCGTGCTCTGGAATGAAGCGCTGGAAACCTCCTATGGGCATGCACCTGCGCAGGTGGAGCCTACGGGAGATTGGTGGATCGGCCAGATCCATCCGGATGACCGCAACCGGATCGACGACAGCATTCACGCCGTGATCGAGGGCTCCGCCGAGCACTGGAGCGAGGATTACCGCTTCCGCCGCGCCGATGGCAGTTATGCCGAGGTGCTCGACCGTGGCTACGTCATCCGCGCGCCGGACGGTCGGGCCACCCGTATGATCGGCGCCATGCTGGATCTGAGCGAGCGCAAGCTGGCTGAGGCTGCCTTGCGTTTGAGCGAGCAACGCTATCGGACCCTTTTCAACTCCATCGACGAGGGCTTCTGCATCATTGAGATGCTGTTCGAAGGCGAGAGGCCGGTCGACTACCGCTTTGTCGAGGTGAATGACGCCTTCGTCCGCCAGACCGGCCTTGCCGATGCGGTAGGGCGGACGGTGCGCTCTCTCGCCCCCAACCACGAGCAGCATTGGTTCGACATCTACGGCCGCGTTGCCCTGACCGGCGAACCCACCCGCTTCGAGAACCCGGCGGCCGAGTTGGGTGACCGCTGGTACGACGTCTATGCCTTCCAGGTCGACGCACCTGCGGCACGCCGGGTGGCGGTGCTGTTCAACGACGTCTCCGTCGTGCAGCAGGCCCGCCATTCGCTTGCGCGCAACCGTGATGAACTGGAGCGCCAGGTAACCGAGCGCACCGCCGACCTTGCCTCTGCGTTGGAAGAGCTTCGTACGGAGACCAACGAACGTCTCAGCGCGGAGGCGCGGCTGCGCCAGTGCCAGAAGATGGAAGCGGTCGGCCAGCTCACCGGCGGCCTCGCCCACGATTTCAACAACCTGCTGACAGGCATCATCGGTAGCCTGGAGCTGATGGAAGGGCGGGTGGCACAAGGCCGCTTTAACGACCTCGATCGCTACATGATGGCCGCCCAGGCTTCCGCCAAGCGGGCCGCCGCCCTGACGCACCGGTTGCTGGCCTTCACCCGCCAGCAAACACTCGACCCGCAGCCGACGAATGCCAACCGTCTCGTCTCCGGGATGGAGGAGCTGATCCGACGCACGGTCGGGCCTTCCATCGAAGTGGAAGTGGTGACAGCAGGCGGACTCTGGCCCGTGCTGGTGGACCCCAACCAGCTCGAGAACGCGCTGCTGAACCTGTGCATCAATGCCCGCGACGCAATGCCCGATGGCGGCCGCCTGACGATCGAGACATCGAACACCTGGCTCGATGCCCGTGCTGCCCGCGAGCAGGACGTGTTGCCGGGTCAGTATGCGGCGATCAGCGTCACCGATACCGGCACCGGGATGACGCCGGATGTTATCGAGAAGGCGTTCGATCCTTTCTTTACCACCAAGCCGATCGGCCAGGGTACCGGCCTGGGCTTGTCCATGATCTACGGCTTCAGTCGGCAATCCGGCGGCCAGGCCCGGATCTATTCGGAAGTGGGGCAGGGCACGACCATGCGCCTCTATTTGCCACGACATCTCGGTCAGGCCGAGGAGCCGGAGGAGCCGCCGGACGTGACGGAGGTGCCGCGCGCCGAGGCGGGCGAGACGGTGTTGGTGGTGGATGATGAGCCCATCATCCGCATGCTCGTGACAGAGGTCCTGGAAGAGTTGGGCTACGCCGCCATCGAAGCGGCGGATGGCCATTCCGGCCTCGAGGTGCTGCGGTCCGATGCCCGGGTGGATCTGTTGGTCACGGATGTCGGTCTGCCCAAGGGTATGAATGGGCGGCAGATGGCAGACCTTGCCAGGGTCAGCCGGCCTGACCTGAAGGTGCTGTTCATCACGGGCTATGCGGAGAACGCCGTGGTTGGGAACGGCTACCTCGAGCCCGGGATGCACGTCATGACCAAGCCCTTCGCGTTGGAGGCCCTGGCAAGCCGGATTAAGGAACTGATCAACGGCCATTGAGGCCGCGGTCAGTCCCCCGCTCCGTCTGTGGCTATGTCGGTGCGGGCTGGCCCTTTTCCTGAGAAGAGGGGCCTTTCTGGCCATCAGGGGCCTGCCGGGTCTCCGGCATGAGGAAGAGCGCCAGCAGCAACGTCGCCAGGCCGACGGCCGCCAGCGCGGCAAAGGCGGTCCAGTAGCCAAGCGTGGCAGCGATGGCGCCGGCGGCGGTGGTGCTCACCGTGGCGCCGATGTTCACGGCGAGGCCGAACAGGCCCATGCACAGGTTGAAGCGGTTGGTGCCGCGCGTCAGGTCGGCGGCGACCAGGGGAATGAGCACGCCAAACACACCGGCGGTCAGCCCATCCAAGGCCTGCGCCGCCAGCAGCGCGGTCTGCCCGCCCACCATGGCGAGGATCATACCCCGCACAGGCAGCACCGCGAGCCCGGCCAAGAGCAGGAAGCGGCGGCCGCGCGTGTCCGCCAACGTGCCGATCCACGGCGAAATGGCCGCCACCACGCACTGGGAGACGATCAGGCCAGCCGCGACCGTCAGGTTGGCACGCTCGCCAGCGGCATGCGCCATGCCGGCGCTGGCCAGGGGCAACATCGCGGCGTTGGAGAGCGTGAACAGGCAGCAGCAGGCGGCGAAGACCAGGATCCCAGGCTGGGCCAGCAGCTTGCGCAGCCCACCTTCGCCGCTGCCGGCCCCGTGGGTTTTCCGCACCCGCTCCCGCAGGTCGTCCTGGCGAATGGCCAGCAGGCAGATGGCGGCTGGTACGGTCAGGGCGGCGGTGAGCCAGAAGACCGCGGCGCCCGATACATAGGCACCGGTCAGACCCAGCAGAGCGGCGGCAGCGGCATTGCCCAGGGACGCGTAACGCCCATTCCGCCCCAGCCGCCTGCTCAGGTCCTTCCGCCCGACCATGGCCAGGCTGATGGCCGCCAGGGCCGGGACCAGCACGCAACTGGCAAACCCGTGCAGGACCTCGGACGCCAGAACAGGCCAGTAGCTGGGCCAGAGGGCGAGCAGCAAGGCGCTACAGGCGATGGCGATGAGGGCGGCCAGGGCGGCGACGCGCTTGTGCGGCGTTGCGTCCACCAGGGCGCCGGCCGGCAGCTGGCTCAGCATGGCAGCGAAGGTGCCGACGCTCAGGGCAAAGCCGATCTCGGCCTCCGTCCAGGAGCGTGCGGTCAGGTAGACGGCGATGAAGGGGCCGAAGCCGGTCTGTACGTCCGCTGCGAAGAAGGTCAGCCAGTCCAGGGCGCGCTGGCTGCGGGTGGTGGGCATGGAGGGTATCGGATCCGCTGACGATGGACCTGGGCAACGCCCAGTCTCAGCTCAACGTTTCGTCTGCCTCGTGAGTGCCGGCTCACCTGGGGCCATGGCAGACCGTCTCCTGGTAGTCCCAGCGGTTCATGCGGCGGTTCCGGGCCAGCGGCCAGATCGAACGCGTTCTGGCAGTGCTACACGATGCGCGTCGACGTACTGCGCGCAGCGAAGCCGGCCCACTCCGCCTCGATGGCATCCGCGACGCCCCGTGCCGCGCGTGCCAGGCCGGGTAAAGCCGCAGTGCCGATGCGGGAGGCTGGGGCGGCGATGGCAATGGCGCCCGCCAGGCTCCGCTTCGGGTCCATCACGGGCGCGGCCGCGCTGACCACCCCTTCGATGTAGCCCTCCTGGGACCAGCACGCACGCTCGTCCCGGATGCGGGCCAGCATCGGTTCCAGCGTCTCCGGCTCAACCGGGGTCCGGGGCGTGAAGCGCTTCAGCCCGCCGGCGTAGAGGGCGTCCCGCTCGCTCTGCGCCAAGTAGGCGAACAGGGCCTGCCCGCCGGCCGAGCCGTGCAGCGGGATCCGCTCGCCGATGTCGTAGCCCACGCGCATCGGGTGGCGGCTTTCCACCACCGCCAGGCACACCGCATCCCGCCCATCGGCCACCAGCAGCGCCACGGTCTCCCCCACCTCGTCCCGCAGCCGGTCCAGATGCGGCATGGCGATGCCAAGCAGCCCGTGCTGGCTGATCCGCACCGAGGCCACATCCAGCACGCCGAGCCCGAGGCGGTAGAGGCGGCTCTGCGGGTCCTGTTCGATGAAGCGCTCCTCGGCCATGGCGCGCAGCAATCGGTGCGCGCCCGCCCGGTCCATCTCCAGCCGCCGGGCGACCTCGCTGACGCCGAGCTCGGGTTCCCGCGCGCTGAAGAGCCTCAGCACCTGAAGGGTCTTGCGGGCTGTCTTCACGGCGGTCCTCGTCGTTGTTTTATTATCAATAGATAGAATCGAATTCCATATTTGACAACACCTGCTCCATTCCAACATCGTTGCGCACGTCAACTAACCCGAGTGTCGGAGCGTGAAGATGCCGCTGGACCTGAATTCCCCCTTCGCGCGCGACATCGCGCACCACATCCATCCGCAGACCAATCTCCGCCTGCATGAAAGCGAAGGACCGCTGCTGATCGAGCGGGGGGAGGGCGTCTACGTCATCGACGCGGATGGCAAGCGGCTGATCGAGGGTATGGGCGGCATGTGGTGCACCTCGCTCGGTTTCAGCGAGACCCGGTTGGCCGACGCCGCCGCGCGGCAGATGCGGCACCTGCCCTACATGCAGGTCTTCGCGCATCGCTCGACCGGCCCGGTCATCGACCTCGCGAGCCAGCTCACCACCATGGCGCCGGGCCCGAGCGCCGGGGAGTGCATGGACAAGGCCCTGTTCGCCTGCTCGGGGTCCGAGGCGAACGACACGGCGATGAAGCTGGTCTGGTACTACCACCACGCCATCGGCAGGCCGGAGAAGCGCAAGATCATCTCGCGCCGCCGCGGCTATCACGGCACCACCATCGCCTCGGCCAGCCTCACCGGCCTGCCGAACATGCACCAGGATTTCAACCTGCCGCTGACCGGCGTGCTGCATGTCACCTGCCCGCATTTCTACCGGGAGGGAAAGCCCGGGGAGACCGAGGCGGAGTTCGTGGAGCGCCTGGCGCAGGAACTGGAATCGCTGATCCTGGCCGAGGGGCCGGAGACGATCGGCGCCTTCATCGCGGAGCCGGTGATGGGCACGGGCGGCGTGGTCGTGCCGCCGGAGGGCTACTTCGCCCGCATCCAGCAGGTGCTGCGCAAGTATGAGGTTCTGATGATCGCCGACGAGGTGATCTGCGGTTTCGGCCGCACTGGCGAGATGTGGGGCTGCGAGCGCTTCGGCATCCAGCCGGACATGCTGACCTGCGCCAAGCAGCTCTCCTCCGCCTACTTCCCGATCTCGGCCACGCTGGTTTCCAAGGCGATCTACGAGGCGATGCTGGTGGAAAGCGACAAGCTCGGCAATTTCTCCCACGGCTTCACCTATGGCGGGCATCCGGTCGGCGCCGCCGTGGCGCTGGAGACCCTGGCGATCTATCGCGAGCGCGACATCGTCGGCCATGTCCGCCAGGTTTCGCCGCGCCTGCTGGACGGGCTGCGCGCCATGGAAAGCCACCCGCTGGTGGGCGAGGTGCGCGGCGTCGGCCTGATGGCCGCGGTGGAGCTGGTGCAGGACAAGGACACCCGCGCCTCCTTCCCCAGCGCCCGGAAGGTGCCGGGCTACCTGGCCGCCGCTGTGCAGCGGCGCGGCGTGCTGCTGCGCGGGCGTGACGATGCGCTGCTGTTCTCCCCGCCGCTCATCATCAACGAAGCCGAGATCGACATCATCCTCAACGCCGTGGCCGAGGGGCTGGACGAGACCCTCGCCTGGCTGCGCCAGGACGGCTGAAGCGGCGCGACAACGCCGGCCCTTCCGCACAAGCCGGGGAAACCGGTGGGAAGGGCCGTTCACGGCCCAGATTCCCGACCGGTACAGGAGGCTTGCAGGAATGCGTCGTCGTCATCTTCTGGGCGCCATGGGCGCCGCTGCGCTCAGCGCGCCCCTTTCCATCCCGCGGCTCGCGCACGCCCAGGCCACGCGGCCGCTCCGCTTCGTCCCCAGCAGCGATCTGGCGATCATCGATCCGATCTGGACGCTGGCCTATGTCACCCGCAACCACGGCTTCATGGTGTTCGACACGCTCTACGGGCTGGACGAGCATTTCATGCCGCAGCCGCAGATGGTGGCCGGCCATGTCGTGGAGAGTGACGGCCTGCTCTGGCGGCTGACATTGCGGGACGGCCTGCTGTTCCATGACGGCACGCCGGTGCTGGCGGCCGATTGCGTCGCCTCCATCCGCCGCTGGGCCAGCATCGACGCTTTCGGCCAGATGCTGATGGCGGTGACGGAGGAACTCTCCGCGCCCAGCGACAAGGAGATCCGCTTCCGCCTGCGCCGGCCGTTCCCGCTGCTGCCGACGGCACTGGCCAAGGGCAGCCCGCTGATGTGCGCCATCATGCCGGCGCGCCTGGCCGCGACGCCCGCCACCACGCAGGTGACGGAGATGGTCGGCAGCGGCCCGTTCCGCTTCGTGGCGGATGAGCGCGTCACCGGCTCCCGCGCCGTGTACGGCAAGTTCGAGAAGTACGTGCCGGCGCCGGGCGCCTCCAGCTTCCTGGCCGGGCGCAAGATCGTGCATTTCAACCGCGTCGAATGGCACAGCGTGCCGGATAGCGGCACCGCCGCCGCCGCCCTGCAGGCCGGCGAGGTGGACTGGCTGGAGACGCCGAGCTTCGACCTGCTGCCGCCCCTGCAGCGCAACCGCAACGTCGTGGTGCAGAATATCGACCCGACGGGGACGATCGGCGTGCTGCGCATCAACCACCAGCATGCGCCCTTCAACAATCCCGCCATCCTGCGCGCGCTACTGGGCGCGCTTGACCAGAAATCCTGCATGACGGCGGTGGCCGGCGATGACGCGGCGCTCTGGCGCGCCGATGTCGGCTTCTTCACGCCCGACACGCCCATGGCCTCCGATGCCGGCACCGAGGTGATGAGCGGTCCGCGCGACCTGGAGAAAGCAAGGCAGGCCCTGGCCGCCGCCGGCTACAAGGGCGAGAAGGTGGTGCTGCTCGGCGCCTCCAACATCGAAGCCATCAATGCCATGAGCATGGTGGTGCAGGACACGCTCACCCGCATCGGCATGAACGTGGACTATGTCTCGACCGACTGGGGCACCGTCATGCAGCGGCGTACCAGCAACCAGCCGACGGACAAGGGTGGCTGGAGCTGCTTCGTCGGTACCTGGTCCGGCAACGACCTCGCGAATCCCGCTGTCAGCGTCACGCTGCGCGGCGATGGCAAGGGCGCCGGCGGCTGGCTGGAATCGCCGGAGATTGAGCGCCTGCGTGCCGCGTGGTTCGAGGCACCGGACCTGGCGTCCCAGCAGCGCATCTGCCGTGAGTTGCAGGTACAGGCTTGGAAGGACGTGCCGTACATCCCGCTCGGCCAGTTCCGCACGCAGGCGGCCTGGCGCCGGGAGATCACCGGCCTTTCCAAGGGCTTCCCGCTGTTCTGGAACGTGAAGCCGGCATGAGCGGGACGATTCCGATGCCCACGCACGCGGACCTGCTGTTGCACCATGGCCTGATCCGCACCATGGACCCCGCCAACCCGACCGCCGAGGCCATGGCCATCGGTGGCGGCCGCATCCTGGCGCTGGGCAATGCGGCGGCGCTGGAAGGGCTGTGTGGCCCGGGGACGCGACGGGTCAATCTCGGTGGCCGGATGGTGATGCCGGGCTTGATCGACTTCCACATGCACCTGCTGACCAGCATGACGACGCGCCTGTACTCGACGCCGCTGGACCCAGCCGACGATTTCGCCGCGGTGCTGGCGAAGGTGGGCGCCGCGGCGAAGGTTCCGGGCCGGCGGGAATGGGTGACCGCCGGCCCCTATGGCCCGGCTGCGCTGGAGGCGATGGAGCGGCCTGGCGCGCTGGCGGCGCTGGATGCCGTCAGCCAGGGCCGCCCGGTCTCCCTCACGCATGTCAGCGCCCATGGGCGCTTCGCCAATACCGAGGCACTGGCGCGTGCCGGCATTACCGGCACCACGCCTAACCCACAGGATGGCGAGATCGTCCGCGATGCCAGCGGCCAAGCCACCGGCCTGCTGCATGAAACGGCGAGCTGGCCTGTGCGGGACGCCATCCCCGCCCTGTCGGAGGCGGAGATGCTGCAGGTGGCGCGGGACGCCATGGGCTACCTCAACAGCCTGGGCCTGACCGGCTTCGCCGATGCCAGCGCCACGCTGGACATGCTGCGGACCTTCAAGGCGCTGGACGACGAGGGGAACCTGACCTGCTGGGCCGGTTTCAACCTCGCCCTCAGCCCGACCAGCATGGGCTACGACCCGGCCGAGGCGTCCGAGCTCCGCCGCACCCGCAAGGCGCTGTGCGGGCCGCATATGGTGGCCGATTTCGCTAAGATCTTCCTCGATGGCGTGCCGTCCCTGCGCACCGCCGCCATGCTGGAGCCCTATGTCACCGCGCCGCCGGGCGAGCCGCCCATCGCCATGATGCTGGATGTCGGCCAACTGGCCGATGCGATCGGCGATTTCGATGCCGAGGGCATCGGCGTGAAGGTGCACGCCATTGGCGACCGCGCCATCCTCACGGTGCTGGATGCGGTGGAGCGCGTGCGGGCGCGCAACGGTGCCGGCGTGCAGCACCAGCTCGCGCACGGCCAGTTCATCCGGCCGCAGGATATCCCGCGGTTGCGGGCATTGAACGTCCTGGCGGACATGAACCCGCCGCTGTGGTTCCCAAGTTCCGCCAGCCTGACGCATGAACGGGTGGTGGGGAAGGAGCGCTACGCCCAGGCCTGGCCCATCCGGGACATCGTCGCCGCGGGCGCCGATATCGCCGTGGGCTCGGACTGGATGACCATCTCGGCCGAGCTGGACCCCTGGCTCTCGCTCTGCGGCATGGTGACGCGGCGGGACGGCAGCGGCCGCTTCCCGGGCGCGCATCGGCCGGATCAGGCGCTCAGCGTGGAGGAGGCGCTGCCACTCTATACACGCGGCCCCGCCCGGGCCATGCGGATCGGCGACCGGACCGGCCAGCTCTCGCCAGGGCTTTCCGCCGACTTCATCGTGCTCGACCGGGACTTGATGAGCATCGACCCCATGGCCATCGCCGGAACAAAGGCCATGGCAACAATCTTCGCAGGCCGTCTTGTTCACGGCGAACTCTGAACTCGAGTTTGTGCCTGTCGCTGAGATGATCCACCGATCTGTTCCGCTTCCATCCGGTAATCGCGCTTTCCGGGCGGAGAAAATTTCTATGCAGCCTTTCGTTCTCGTGCCGCTGACAGTCAGCGAGGGATGGCGATGCCCCGCAATGTGTCAGCTCGCGAGTTGGACGTCCTATGGGACTGGTATCTGAGAGGGTTGAGGTTGCCGCCTCATCCTCGGCCACAACTGGATCAGCTTTAATTAGGTGCCGGTATGGCCGGCCCATGACGGCAGAGGATTTCCTGGCAATCAGCCAGGCATGGCAGAAGGGTTGAAGCATCGGATCATGTCCGGCCGCACATTCCCTAATGCTGTGTTCGGCGATCCACCTCTGCTTGCTGCTGCCGCCGCCCTGGATCTGCTGCGCGAGATACTGGCGACCCTGCCGGCGGCCGACATGCGGTTCGGCGGGGCGTGAGATAGGTGCTGATCGCTCAGTCCTGATCGGTCCCCTCTCACCGCCGGGGACAAGGCTGTCGACCTCGGTGCAGACTGTCGCCATGCTCCTCCCAGCGCCGGCTGAAACAGGCGCGATGGGAGAAAACGAATGGCTCATGCTCAGTCTCGCCGCGCCGTCCTGGGTGGTGCTGGATTGGCCGCCATGGGGTGCGTGTTGCAGGGCGTCTCTGCCAGCGCCCAATCCACCACGGGCCTGCCAGGCATGGTGAGAGGGACGGACGGACCGGTGAAGTTCTCCACAGGAACGGCGCCCCCACGCACGCCCGCGCCTGCTCTGGCCACGGATTGCCACCATCACGTCTACGATGCCCGCTTCCCGGCCGATCCGCGCACCCAGTTGCGGCCGCCAGATGCCTCGCCGGATGATTATCGCGCCCTGGCGCGACGGCTCGGCACCCAGCGCTCCGTGCTGGTGACGCCCTCGACCTACGGCACGGACAACCGGCTGCACCTGCAGGCTATGCGGGAGCTGGGGCCGGAGCGGGCTCGCATGGTCGCGGTGGTCGATACCAGCGTGACGGACGCGCAGCTGCGCGAGATGCATGAAGCCGGGGTCCGGGGCATCCGCTTCAATCTGGTACAGGCCGGGGTCACGACCGTCGACATGCTGGAACCGCTCTCGGCACGGGTACAGGCCCTGGGGTGGCACACGCAGATCCATATGCTGGGTGACCAGATCGTGGAGCACGAGGCCCTGTTCATGCGCCTGCCGGCCCCGATCGTCTTTGACCATCTGGGCCGCATCCCGATGGACAAGGGCGTGGAGCATGCGGGCTACAAGACAGTCCGCCGGCTGCTGGAACGCGGCAAGACCTGGGTGAAGCTCTCCGGCGCCTACATGGATACGAAGGTGGGGCCGGCAGGACGCTGGTCCGACACGGTGCCCGTCGCGCAGGGCTACGCGACGGGTGCGCCGGAACGCTGCGTCTGGGCGAGCGATTGGCCGCATGTCACCGAGCCGGCCGAGAAGCCCGATGACGCGGCGCTGTTTGACCTGCTGACCGAGTGGGTGCCGGACGAGGCTGCGCGCAAGCGGGTGCTGGTCGACAATCCGGCCGCTTTGTACGGCTTCGCGAAGGGCTGAACGGACCCTGGCCCGTGCTCTCGTCAGCACGGGCCAGGCGGCCCGCTTGATCCAGCACGGTACACTCCGGCAACCACCGGTCGATTTGGCCGTGCAGCAGAACGAGCCCAACCATCGCACCGGGCCACCGACACGGTTACAGCCTGCTTGCTTCGCATCGTACAGCGCGACATCCGCTTGATGGACAAGGTCCTGCAACGTGGCAGGGCTTGGATGTCGGAGGCCAGGCCCGGGCTCATGGTGGCACGAACCGCATGGCCACTGGCTTCCATCGTATGCTGGCCATTGCCGGCTGGCCCGGTTCCAGAAACCCTCAAAGCCAATGACGCGCTTGCGCGCCCTTTTCCCTGGGACTCGCATCTTTCTCAATTGCGAATGATTATCATAGCCATTAACTGTGCACCGCCTGTCCGGCCAGCGCCTGCCGCCGGATTTTCCAGAGCGGGACTTCGACGACCCATGCTGATTGCCGCCAGTGCGCACGGAAGGCCCCGGTTCCGCCGAGGCCTAGATCATCGCGCACGATGAGTGCTGAGCGGCTGATCTCCCTCTACGCGTCCGAGCAGGGCCGGCTCGGACGCCTGATTCGTCGGCTGACCGGCAACGCGACGGTGGCCGAAGATCTGGTGCAGGATTCCTTCCTGAAATTCATTGGCATCCAGGATGCCGGCCGGATCGATAATGACCGTGCTTACCTGACGCGCATCGCCAGCAATCTGGCGCTGAACCACCGGCGCCGGGAGCGGCGCGCGCCCTTCGTACATTACGAGGACCACCAGCTGTTCGCCCTGCCGGATGCGGCCCCTACCGCCGAGGAGCGGCTGGCGGAGAAGCAGGCGCTGCAACGGTCCCTGGACGCCATCGGTGCATTGCCCGCGCGCACGCGGCAGGCATTTGAACTTCACCGCCTGGGCGAGCATACCCTGGCCACGATCGGCCAGCGGATGGGCATCTCCACATCGCTGGCCGGCCGACTGGTGCAGGAAGGATACAAGGCCGTGCGGGACGAGCTGCGGGAGCATGACGCGCCATGACCCGGGCGCACCCCGCCCAGCCCACGCCGGCGATACCGGGCGAGGCACCCGACACCCTGTGGGAGGAAGCCTTCGCACTGTTGCTGCGGTGGCAGGCGGCCCCGGACGATGAAGCCCTGCGGGAGGAGGTGCGGCAGTTCTGCGCGCTGGGCATCGCCCACCGTGCGGCATGGGACGAGGCACGCCGGGTGTACCACTTGAGCGGGCAGGCCACGCGCATCCTGCAGCGGCGGGCCTCGCGGCGGCGGGTCCTGATGGGCGCCGGAGCCACGGCCGCACTGGCCTTGGGCGGCATCACCGCCCCCGGCATCTGGCGGCAATGGCGCAACGACGCCACGACCAGCACCGCGGAGATCGCTCGCCATACCTTGCCGGACGGCTCCTGGCTAACGCTGGGCGCGCGCAGCGCGGTGCGGATGGCGTTCTCCGCCACGGGGCGGCTGGTCGAGTTGATGGAGGGCTCCGCCTTCCTCGAGGTCGCGGCCGGCCCAGGCCCCTTGTTCCAGGGGCGGGCGGGCGTATTGGAAGCCATCGGCACCGAAGGCGCTTTCGAGCTGCGGCGGGAAGCAGACCGCAGCCTGATCGCCGTGGCCGAAGGCCGGTTCGAGGGGCATGCGGCACCCCGCACCGGGGAGCCCATCTGGCTGGGCAAAGGCGAATGGCTGGCAGCCGGCCCTGAGCCAGGCCGGATAGAGCGCGGGCACCAGGAGGATTCGAGTGTCGCTCCGTGGCGCCGTGGCCTGTTGATCGCGAACCGGCAGGATATCCGGACGCTGGTGGCGCAGATCCAGCGCTGGCATCCCGGGAAGATCCTCATCCTGGAGGATCGGCTGGCTCAGGCGAGGGTGAGTGGCCTGTACGACCTGCGCGAAACCGGGAATGCGCTACAGGCCATCCTCAAACCCTATGGCGGGCGCGTGCGGCAGATCTCTCCATGGCTGACCGTCCTGAGCACGAGTTAAAAAATTTCGCCTTCGGCAGGGTGCGGGCACGAAGGAGTGCCGGTCCATCGGGGCAGGTCAGACTCGAGGAGAATGAATTCTCGTTCGGCCCGGCATTTTCCTTCTCTATCAATACTCTAGAAGGAATGTCCGGGCCTGCACAGGGAGGTGGAGCGTCCCTGGTGAATGCCGCAGGCGCGCCTGAAAGCGATCAGAACAAGGACGAGGTTTGGCGGAATTCACTCCCCGACCTTCCTTCCTCCAATTTTTCTCGGGCCATCCCGTGGAAAAGCAACGCCCCCGATTGTCAGGACAAGAAGAGGGGCCCGCCGCGCCAGCGCCTGGCCGCGCCCCTCCGGGATGAATGAGGGGAACTGGGCTTTGGGTCATGCGAATGTCGCGGGTCGGAACAGGGTGCGCGTTGGTGCCCTGGGGCTGGCATTGTTCCTCACCACGGCCATCGTGCCGGTGCGGATGGCGTGGGGGCAGGAAGCCGGCGTAGCCGCGACGCGTGTGTTCTCGGTGCCGGCCGGGCCGCTGGCGGAGGCGCTGATCGCCTACGGGCAGCAGGCCGGACGGCAAATCAGCTATCGCCCCGCCATGGCCCAGGGCGTGCGCAGCAACGGTGTCTCCGGCACCATGACCCCGGAGACCGCGCTCTCCCGCCTGCTGGCAGGTACCGGGCTGGCCTATCGCATGGAGGATGGCCGCACCGTCACCCTGGAACCCGCGCCCCGTGCGGCGCAGGAGGGCGCGGTAGTGCTGCCGGAGGTGAGTGTCACCGCCAGCACGCAGCGCGGCTGGAGCCCGGCGCCAGGCTATGTGGCCGAAGTCAGCTCCACCGGCAGCAAGACCGACACACCCATCCTGGAGATTCCGCAGTCGATCTCCGTGGTGACGCGGCAGGAGATCGAGGACCGGGCGGCGCAGTCCCTGGTGCAGGCCGCCGGCTACATGCCGAGCGTGCGCACGCCTTATGGCGAGGATGGCCGCAACGACTTCTTCTTCCTACGCGGCTTCTTCGCCGGCAGCTTCTTGGACGGGCTGCGCTTCCCCACCCCCACCGGCTTCTACGGCGCCCCGCGCATCGAGCCCTACGGGCTGGAGCGGTTCGAGGTGCTGCGCGGGCCGTCCTCCGTCCTGTACGGGCAGAGTTCCCCCGGCGGCATCGTGAACTCCATCAGCAAGCGGCCAACGGAAGACCCGCTGCACGAGGTGCGGTTGCAGGCCGGCAGCTACGGCCGCATCCAGGGCGCCGTCGATCTCAGCGGACCGGTCGATGAGGACAAGGAATGGCTGTACCGCATCGTCGGCCTCGTGCGCGATTCGGGCACGCAGATCGATCATTCGCCGGATGACCGCATTTTCCTCGCGCCCAGCCTGACGTGGCGGCCGACATCGCAGACCTCCATCACGCTGCTGACGCAGTTCCAGCGGGATAGCTCCGGCATCGCCGCGGCGCGGCTGCCGGCGAGAGGGCGGGTACTGCCCAACATAAACGGGCATATCTCCAACCGCCTCTTCGTTGGCGAGCCTGATTTCAACCAGTTCGAGCGTACGCAGGCCTTGTTGGGATACACGCTGGAGCAGCGCTTCAACGAGAGCTGGTCCTTCCGGCAGAACCTGCGCTACGCGCGGTCAGAACTGGAGCGGAAGGAAGTCATCCTCTCCGCATTGCAGGCCAACCAGCGCTTCGCGGACCGCCGCGCCGTGCACGCCTGGAACTTCACCAATTTCTATGCGGTGGACAATCAGGTCGAGGGCCACTTCACCACCGGGCCGCTGGACCACACGCTGCTGGTCGGGCTGGATGCCCTGCGTGTTACGGAGACCGCCAAGAATAACAATGCCACCGCCACGCCGCTCGATCTGTTCTCGCCCGTCTATGGTGGCCGGATTGGCGCCTTCAGCGTCGGCTCGCGCTCCTATGAGACGCTGGACCAGGTCGGCCTCTATGTGCAGGACCAGATTCGCTACGATCGCTGGACGCTGACCCTCGGCGGCCGGCAGGACTGGGCGAATGGCAGCTTCCAGAACCGGCTGACCGGGGTGACGACGAAGACGGACGACACCGCCTTCACCGGCCGCGTCGGGCTGAACTACCGCTTCGACAACGGCATCGCGCCCTACATCTCCTACTCGGAATCCTTCGAGCCACAGAGCGGCACCGCCTTCGGCGGCGCATCGTTCGAGCCGACGACGGGCACCCAGTATGAAGCCGGCATCCGCTACCAGCCGCCCGGCACCAATGCGCTGTTCAGCATCGCCGCCTTCAACCTCACGCAGCAGAACGTGCTGACCACGGATACCGACCCGACGCATATCTGCAACGGCTTCAGTTGCTCCGTGCAGGAAGGCGAGGTGCGCGTGCGCGGCGTGGAACTGGAGGCGAAGGCCAGCCTGGCACGCGGCCTCAACATCTCGGCTGCCTATGCCTATAGCGACGCGGAAGTGACGCGCTCCAACGCCGGCACGCAGGGCAAGCGCTATGCCGGCACGGCGCCGCATCAGGCGTCCCTGTGGGCCGAGTACACCGTCCCGGAGGGTGCGCTGGCATCGGTCGGCCTGGGTGCGGGGGTGCGCTACATCGGCTCCCGCTATGGCGATGCCGCCAACACATTCCGCATGCCGGATGTAACGCTGGTCGACCTCTCCCTGCGGTACGATCTTGGTCAGTTGAGCCGCAGCCTGGAAGGCCTGCGACTGGCCGTCAACGCATCGAACGTCTTCAACAAGGATTACGACGCCTGGTGCACCTCCACGAACATCAACTGCTTCGTGGGGAATGGCCGCACCGTCTATGGCACGCTCAGCTACCGCTGGTGATGCCGCGTATCTCCATGCCTCCTGTTTTCACGATGCGAGAAGCGGAACATAACGCCATGCCCCATTCCATGCCCGCTGCCCCGTTTATCGCGCGCCGTGCCCTGTTGCAGGGGCTCTGCCTGTCCCTGGCGACGTTGCCTGTCGCCGCGCGCGCACAGGCGCCGGCCGGCGTGCTGCGCCGGGATCTGGCCCAGGGCCTCTACGAGGTGGCCTATAGCCCGGCACAGAAGGCGCTGTTCGTGGCGGCGATCGGCGGCTTCCGCGATGGGTTGGGCGGCGAGGTGCTGCGCCTGCACCCGGAGACGCTGGAGACCCAGGCCGCCATCGCCCTGCCGCACAAGCCCTTCGCACTTGCGATCAACCACACGACCGGCATGCTCTATGCCGGCAATACCACCGAACGCGCCATCACCGCCATCGACACCGCCAGCAACCGCGTGGTGGGCATGCTGCGGCTGGATAGTCCGGAGAACCTGCGCCCTCGCCAGATCCGTATCGACGAGGCCAGCAACACCATCTTCGTCGGTGGTGTCGAAATACCGAGCATGGTCTGGATCGTCGATGGCGCGACCCTCGCGCTGCGCAGCACTATTCGAGACACCGGCAACTCGGCCACGGGCCTTGTCTTCGACCCGGTGAGCCGGCATCTCTTCATCGGCAACAACGATGCGGAGATCGTGGTGGCCGACCCCGCGCAGGCGCGCGTGCTCGCCCGCCACACGGTGGGCGACGGGCAGAAGCGGTTCCTGGTCAATCTGGATATCGATCCGGCCGCGCGCCGGCTCTACGTCGCCGAAGCCAACGGGCAGGACGTGCTGGTCTTCGACGCCGATAGCGGCCGTTTCGGGCAACGTATCTCCACCGCCAGGAATCCTCTGGCGGTGCTGGTCGATGCGCCGCGGAACCGGGTGTTCGTCACCAACCGTGGTGCCGGCGCGGTCACCATCATCGACACCGCCAGTGGCAGCCTGATCCGCACCGTCGAGCTCGGCTTTCATCCCAACAGCCTGGCGCTGGACCCGCAAAGCGGCGCGGTGTTCGTGACCGTGAAGAAGCCGATGCGCGAGAACCAGCCAGGCTACATGGCCGGCGCGCTGGATACCGTCGTCCGTATCCAGCTATGATGCCGCCCGCCTTCCCGGATTGCACCCTCTCCGGGAAGTGGAATCGGTTTCAATCCGTGGCGGGTGCGGCATCCATCCGGCTGCGATGCGTTGCCAGCTTCGGCGCGAACGCAGGCTCATCCAACGGGAAGAATGGCCGCGCCACTGTGAAAGGAAGTTCCTGCACGCGGTAGGATGTCATGCCCGGTGTATCGACGGTGATGCACTCACCCGTGGCGGCGAAGTTCAGGGTGAAATGATATCCGGACCGGGTCACTACGATACCCATCTGGGCCGGGTCCACGCCCATGGCGCGGAAATAGTCCGGGTCCAGGTAGGAATAGGGCTGGTCCGTCAGCAGGATGCGCAGGGTGCCCACGGCCAGCACTGCATAGGCGCCCAGCCGGGCTTTGTAGCCGGCATCGGCGGGGCCGTCATACGTCACCTGCGCCTCCCGGCCCAGGCCGACCACCTCGCCCGTCACCGTCACAGGCGGCGCGACCTTGGCGTAGCGGCCGCCGATGGTCAGCGTCACCCGCGCGCCTTGCCCGGCCTGGTGGCAGGCGGCCACCGCTTCCGGCTCGGTCAGCGGCACCACGGCGGGCGGCAGGCCCGGGCGGGCCAGCAGGGCACGCAGCACGTAGGTGCTATCCCCCGGCCCGCCGCCGGCCACGCGGTCTCCCTGGTCGCCCAGGATGAGCGGCCGGTCGGTGCCGCGCTCGGCACGGTCCAGGCACTCCTCCAGCGAGGGAAAGGTGCCGATCAGCGCGCGGCGCTGATCCCACAAGGTCTGCGCCAGCTCCAGCGCCAGCGCGTCACGCCTGGCATCCGGGCCATGGCCATAGGCCAGCACCCACTGGCCCAGGCCCGGCACGTCGAGGAATTGCTGCGCGTTGAAGATCGAGACGTCGTAGGCCAGGCCTCCCTGCACCGCCGCGCGGGCGCGGGCGTGCAAACCCTGCAGCGGCTCCTCGTCGGTGCGGTCGTTCCCGAGGGTCAGCATCGGCACATGCACGGCGGAGAGGACCGGGCGCAGCGTGCCGGCCAGGATGTCCAGCGCGGCGCCGCAGGCACGGCGGCCAGTATTGCCCTGGTCGCCGTGCGGGTTGGTCAGGTAGCCGGCCAGCAGGTCGCAGGTCTGCAGGATCTGCGGCGTCACATGCGCGTGCAGGTCGAAGGCCACGGTCATCGGCAGGTCAGGGCCGGTGATGGCGCGCAACGCCGCCATCAACGCCCCTTCCGGGTCATGCAGCGTAGGCGTGAGCATGCCGCCATGCAGTGGCAGCACGATCGCGTCGTAATCGCCGCGCTTCGCGGCGTCGCACATGATGTCCCGCATCTCGGCGAAGACGGCGTCGTCCACCGGGCCGCCGGATTGCGCGCGGAACAGCGTGGGCACCAACACTTCGGCACCGCCGCGCTCCGCCGCATCGAGGATGCCGCCCAGTAGCGAGTTGGTGCCGCGGGCGGAAGCGATGGCGGCCGCGCCGGACTGGATGTTGAAACGCGACCGGTCGGTCGGTACCGGGTTGAAGCTGTGTGATTCCTGCGCGATGCCGCCGGCCAGGATCCGCTTTCTACGCATGCCACGCCTCCGCCTGTTCGTCTTTGCTGAAGCTCAGCCTGCTCTCGCAAAGGACGCAAGCCGGCGGAGGGCAGGTGGGCAGGATAGTGGCCAGCCGTTCAATAGGTCGGCGGCGTGATGGCGCTGACGATCTCGCTCACCCCCTCGTCCACGTTGCGGAAGCTGTGCGGCAGGCGGCTGTCGAAGTAATACGCGTCGCCCTTCCGCAGAACCTGGCTGTTTCCCTCCACCGTCACCTCGACCATGCCCTGGGTGACGATGCCGGCTTCTTCCGCGTTATGGGCGATCATGGCTTCCGTGCGCGCGCCGGGGGCGTAGCGTTCCGCCAGCATCAACATGCGGCGGTTGGGGTAGTCCATGCCGACGAGGCGGTAGGACACCCGGTCCGCCCGGCCGATCTCCGTCAGCTCCTCGGCTTTGTAGAAGGGCCGTGCCGGCAAGGCGCTTTCCAGATCCGCGAAGAAGGAGGAGAGCGTCACGCCCAGCGCCGCCAGGATGGCGCCGATCGTATCGACGGACGGGCTCATCCGCTCCCGCTCGATCAACGAGATGGCCGAGTGCGAAACGCCGGAGCGCATGGCCAGTTCCCGCGTACCCAGGCCGCGCCGTTGGCGCAACGCACGCAGTTTCGCTCCTACCATCGCCATCCCGGATGCCTCCCCGCGCCTTGTCCACCGCCAGCATGGGGCTGGTCAGTATGTTCGACAAGCCACCCTCCGCCACCCTGCCGGAGCGCTGCGATGCAACAGAAATAGCATGATCGGGTGGTGAGGATTCTGAACACCCGGGCCACGACCCAGCCCCTGCGCCACAAACTCTGTCACACTGCCACCGCAGGCACCGCGAAGACGGGCCCGGGACAACGCCGCAATGGAGGGACTGACATGAGCCTGAGACGCCGTGACCTGATGCTGGCCGCCGCGGTACTTCCGCTGGCCCGGCCCGCCCTGGCGCAGAACCGCCGCGCATCGACGCTGCGGCTGGTGCCGTCCACCGACCTTGTCTCGCTGGACCCGGTCTTCTCCACCGCGCTGGTCGCGGTGCAGCACGGCTATCACGTGTTCGACACGCTGTACGGCGTGGACGGCGCCATGCGTCCGCAGCCGCAGATGGCCGAGGGTGCCTCCGTCAGTGATGACGGCCGCGTCTGGAGCATCCGCCTGCGCGAGGGCTTGATGTTCCACGATGGCACGCCGGTGCGCGCCGCCGATTGCGCCGCCAGCCTGGAACGCTGGAGCCGGCGCGATACCTTCGGCCGCGCCTACCGCATGGCGGTGGACCGTTACGACAGCGGCGACAACCGTGTGCTGCGCATCCACCTGAAGCAACCTTTCCCGCGCCTGCTGGATGCCATCGGCAAGCCGCATTCCTCCCCCGCCTTCATCATGCCGGAGCGCCTGGCGCGCTCCGCGCCGGACCAGCCGATTACGGAGATGGTCGGCTCCGGCCCCTATCGTTTCCTGACGGACGAGCTGGATTCCGGCAACCTCGTCGCCTATGCGCGCTTCGATGGCTACCGGCCACGGGAAGGCGCGCCGGAATGGACCTCCGGCGGCAAGGTTGCGCATTTCGAGCGCATCGAGTGGCGCGTCATCGCCGACAAATCCACCGGCGTCGCCGCCCTGCAGCAGGGCGAGGTGGACTGGCTGGAGAACCTGCCCGCGGACCTGGAGCCACTGGTTGCGCGCAGCCGCCAGGTGAAGGTGCAGAATGCGGACCCGCTGGGGACGGAGCTTGTGCTGCGCTTCAACCACAGCGCCGCCCCCTTCAACAACCCGGCGCTGCGCCGCTTCGTCATGGGCGTCGTGCAGCAATCCGACTACCTGGCCACCGTCACCGGCGGCAGGAGCGAGGATTGGCGGGAGTGCAAGGCCATGTTCCCCTGCACCATCCCGGGTGTCGAGGAACTGGGGCGCGATGATTTCGGTGCGCTGTTCGACAATCCCGCCCGCATGGCGGAAGCGCTGAAGGCCACCGGCTATGCCGGGGAGAAGGTGGTGGTGATCAATGCCGCCGACAGCGCCGCCATCGCACCGCTCGGCCTCGTCACCGCCGACCGGTTGCGCCGCGCCGGGTTGAATGTCGACCTGCAGGACATGGACTGGGGCACGTTGCTGCAACGCCGCCTTTCCAAGGCGCCCTCGGACCAGGGGGGCTGGAGCATCTACCACAGCACCTGGCCCAGCATCGCCATCGCCAACCCCGTGCTGAACACCACGGTGCGCGGCGAAGGCGCCGCCGGCTGGCCTGGCTGGTACGAGAGCGCGGAGATGGAGCGCATGACCGCCGAATGGCTCAGCGCGAACTCGGACGCCGAGCGCGACCGGCTGATGCATGACGCGCACGCACTGGCGATGCGCGAGGTACCGAGCCTGCCGCTGGGCATCTACTTCCCTAAGACCGCCTACCGCGCCGACCTTCAGGGCGTGCTGGGCGGTTCGGTCCGCTATCCCTGGAACGTCCGCCGCGCCTGAGGCGCGGTGGAACGCCATTCAACGGAACCTCCCTATGCCTTTCCCCGATGATGCGCTGACCTTCCTGAAGCCGGCGCGGCGCAATTCCTTCCATGACAACGATGCCCTGGCCGGCACGGTGCAATCCGTGCTGGAGAATGTCCGGCACCGTGGCGACGAGGCTGTGCGCGAATACAGCCTGGCCTTCGATAAGTCTGAGCTGGATCGCTTCGAGGTGACCGAGCGGGAGCGGGCGGACACCATTGCCCGCATGGGCAGCGCGGCGCGGGAGGATGCCGAATTCGCCATCGCCCGCGTGCAGGATTTCGCCGAGCGCCAGCGCGCGACGATGCTGCCGCTGGAGGCGGAGGTACTGCCGGGCCTGCATCTCGGCCACCGCGTCATTCCCATCGCGCGTGTCGGCGCCTATGTGCCCGGCGGGCGCTATCCGCTGCTCTCGGCGCCGGTGATGACCATCGTGCCCGCGCGCGTCGCCGGGTGCGACGAGATCGTGGCCTGCCTGCCGCCCACCGCGCATCCGGACATGGTGGCGGTGTGCCATCTCTCCGGCGCGCACCGCATCTTCCGCATCGGTGGCGCGCAGGCCATCGCCGCCATGGCCTATGGCACGGACAGCGTGCCGGCGGTGGACAAGATCTTCGGCCCCGGCAATGCCTATGTGAACGAGGCGAAGCGGCAGGTCTTCGGCACCGTCGGCATCGACCAGTTGGCCGGGCCCAGCGAAATCTATGTCGTCGCCGACCATACCGGCGACCCGGAGATGATCGCGACCGACCTGCTGGCTCAGGCGGAGCATGACGTGATGACCCGCGTCGGCCTGATCACCACCGACCGCGCCCTGGCCGAGGCGACAATCGCCGAGGTGGAGCGCCAACTGGCCGACCTCTCCACCGCGCAGGTTGCCGGCCAGGCCTGGCGGGATTACGGCGAGGTGGTGCTCTGCGCCGACGAGGCGACCATGATGGCCTATTCCGACCACATCGCCGCCGAGCATCTGCAGGTACACACGGCAGACCCGCACGCCACGGCCGCGAAGCTACGGAATTACGGCTCGCTGTTCATCGGGCCGCTGGCCAGCGTGGTCTATTCCGACAAATGCTGCGGCACCAACCATACTTTGCCGACGCTCGGTGCCGGGCGCTACACGGGTGGCCTGTGGGTCGGGTCCTACTTGAAGGTCTGCACGCATCAGTGGCTGGAGCCGCAGGGCGTGGCCGCCGTCGCGCCCCACGCCGTGCGGCAGAGCGCACGCGAGGGGCTGGAGGGCCATCGCCGCGCCGCGGCCTTCCGCACCGGCCACAATCGGGTGTTGGCCTGAACGCCTTCGCCAAACCCGCGGTGCAACGTCGGCACACCCTGCACCGCCCGGCCGAGGTAGCCAATGGCTACCTCGGCCGGTGGAGTTCTGACGACAGAGCCCTACGCGGTGGATCTGGCGGATATCCAGGAAGCGGGCCGAGCGACAACGCTCATTTTCGGACGAGCTGTGACACCCGGCTGCGCTGATCCTTGTTCGTCAGAACAGGCCACGCTTCCCCGCTTTTCGAGGTGGCAGCTCTCGCGACAAGCCGCGTTCCTTCGAGAACGCGTTCAACGCCGTCCTGTCCACGAACTCTGTACGAGCGTTGCTTGTCTTCCAAAGGCATCACGCGCAGCACGGTGAACTCGGCACCGGTGATGTGGCCGTCGTCATTTCCACGGTTGAACACCACGACCTGACCGACGCTGAATTCCGCATTGCTCATATTGGATATCCCGTTGAACTGGAGGTTACGCCGCTGTCTCGTGACAGGGAGGGCGGACGAGCAAACTGCTCGGGCTGCATGTCGGGCCCGATAGCTGTCCCAGCGGGCAGGGCGAAAACATCGCCGGGCCAGACATGCAGGGGATCGTGGCGTGCCGTGTATTTGGCTCGCGCGATCGCCTCAATCCAAGACAGGTTATCGAGAAAGCAGGACATGGGATCGAAGCACGCTTTGGAGTGCAAGAAGATGACATCCCGCAGTGCAGACTTCGATATGGCGCAGGATACGGCTTTGCCATCGATCATCATCTGGAACAGCATTCTCATGCCATCCCAGTGAGGGTCCTGCGCGTTCTTTTGCGCGACATTCTTCATGAGACGCCTCCTGCTTCCGATCGCCTTCATGCCGGCGCCACTCAGGCAACCACGTCTCGCCTGAACTGAGAGGTCACGATGGCGGCCGCCAGTTCCCAGCGATTAACCTGTTCGATCTCGAGCGGTGCTCCGGCGACCTGGGGCTGTTGGGTCATCGTCATTGTCACATGGCGATAGGCTTCGGAAGGGATACCATCAACAACATCGTCTTGCGTTTCTATTCTGTAGGTTCCAGCCGGATACATGCGGCCACTAATTTCCAGAAAAAACGGTCGATTGAAAATATACAGAGATCGCCTGATTCTCATGCTCATACTAAGCCCCTGCCGAAATAGACGTGGCACGGCGAAATTCGTATCTTTCTGCTGTAAATTTATATATAGGCCGAATAGATGCGATTCAATCATTACACTTTTGGCAAGCTCCTTGCTCGTCTCACCGGCGCGCACTACAGAGTGTCTTGCAGATATCTCGGTAATAAATCTTCTTCTGGGTAAGAAATAAGTCCTCGTGCCTTAATTCTACGATCAGGCTTCGGCACGTGTTGGAGCGTGGTTTTATCGAGGACCAAGCATGAGCCAGAATATGAGCGATTCCCTGCTGGACCTGATCTGGTCTCTTCATGCCGATGGCCGCCGGCTGGCTCCTCGCATCCAGGTCCAGATGACCTCCCTGGGTCCAGAAATCCGGATCAAGAAGGCGCAGGCGACTTACTGCTGGCGACGCGGCGCCCAACTCAGAAGCGGGCGCCTTTGGCAATTGAGCCCGTATTTCCTGTAGATTTGCTCGCAACCTGCACTGGTGCCTGCCCAACAAACAACCGGCGAGGATGCCTTCGCGCCAGAGATGCAGCAGATGGAATGCTGCTCGACCATTCAGTATCCTCCACAAAATGCGCAGGCGGCCGATCGTGGCTGAACGCGTCAGTCCCTTATGCCAGAGATCAGCCGCGTCCAGTGGCATTCCATCAGATTCGTCGCCATCCAGCAGATGGCGAAATGGTTCCATCCCTCGCTGTTCGCATTCCTGCAGCCCGATGTCATCCTCGAAGAAGCACGCAGCCGCTTCCTGCCGCTGCCCGATGAAGCGAGGTGCTTTGTCAGTTTGGCGGGCGCATGACGACCGGGCCCTGATCAAGGGCGGCGACGTCCGGCGCATCCCGCCCCAGGAGGCATTTTCGCCTGCATGGTCTCTACGCCATGCAGTGCCGGATCGTTGATGAGCCCATACCCGCGCTACGCCATTGTCCCTTCGTCCGCAGGTCTTCGGCGAGGGGGGCAGGCCCGCCACGCCGCACGAACTTTGTCCGGCATGACTGCCTTCGCTAGCGGAAGAGCGGCGTGAATTGTCCCGTGGCGCGGAATGTCAGCTGCGTGTCGTCCCGGAATTCAGCAGCCGCCCTGTCGTCATCGCCGCGTCCAGTCGTTGGACCGCGCGGAAGGCGGTCTCGAAGCGTTCGATATCGCGCGGCTGGCGGAGAAACCAGAATATTGGCTGCTCGCCCGGTATCCAGTTCGGCTGCAGCCGCGCGACCTCGCGCAGCGCCATGCGGGCGTCGTCGATCGCTCCGGCCTCGTAGGCAGCCACCACCATCGTGCGGAAACATGGCGCGTAGTCGGACAGGCGGGCAGCGCAGCGGCGCAAGGCGTCCAACGCTTCCTCCGGCTTTCCTGCGAGCAGCAGGGCACGCCCCAAAATGGCATGCGGCCGTGGCGGCGCATGGGAATCCAGGCTGACAGCCTCACGCAGGATGCGCACCGCTTCCTTCGGCTGGCCGGCGGCCGCCATCACCTCGCCGCAGGCGGTGCGCGTCCCTGGCGCCATCCGTCCGCTCCGCAACGCGGCATGGGCGGTTTCCAACGCCTCGTCCCATCGCTCGCAGAGGGAAAGGGAGAAGGCGAGGGCGGAAAGGCAGAGGGCGGATTCCGGCTCCAACTCCACCGCGAAGCGGGACAGGCGCAAGGCTTCCTCACGCGCCTCGTCCAGGTTTTGCCCGTCCCAGCCATAGGTCAGCACGCGCATCAGCGTGAAGGCGTGCCAGGCATGGGCGGCCGCGTAGCCGGGGTCAATCGTGCCGGAGCGGGCAAACAATTCGCGCGCGGCGACGGTCGCGGCCTCCGTGCCATGCTGGTGCAACTCACGCCCCAGCAGGCAAAGCTCCCGCGCGCTCAGCGTCTCCGCTGGCTTGAGGCGGGCGCGGCGCAGGCTCTTGCGGTCGATCTGCAGGTCGATGGCCGTCGCCAATGGCATGACGAGGCTGTCGGGCAGGTCGGCGGCCTGCTCGGCCGGCACCACCAGCCTGTCCGCCCAGAAGACCGTACCGCTGCGTATATCTTCCAACTGCAACAACACGCGGATCTCGGTGGGGGTACACCGTGCCTCACCGATCAGCCGGTAGGTGTCCGGCCGCGTGTCGGTGCCGGCGATCACGCGCAACCCGTCGCAGCGCACCAGTTCCGCCGTCAGCTCGGACATCAGGGCCTGGGCGAACTGAGCGCCTGCCTCGTCTCCGGGCGGGGTGCGGAGCGGTTGCAGTTGCAGCGTATCCCGCCGAGCCAGCAGCGGACCTTCCCGCGGCGCCGGCGCTGCGGAAGTCCGCGGTTCTGCGGCAGCCGGCTCAACCACTTCCATGGATACCTCGGCCGACAGCCGGTACCCGCGCCGCGGCACCGTGCGCAGCACCTCCGCCGCGCGGGCGCCCAGCGCCTGCCGCAAATCGCCGATGCACTGGGTGAGCGAATCATCGGTGACGATGACGTCGGGCCACAGTGCTTCCAGCAGTTCTTCCCGGCCAAACAGCCGGCCCGGGTGGTCCAGGAGCATCTGGAGCAAGGCGAAGGATTTCGGCCGCAGGTGCAGTTCCTTGCCGTCGTCACGTGCCAGGACACCGCGCCACGGGTCCAGCCGGAAGTGATCGAACCGGTAGATGCCCCTGCTTTCGGCCACGTGAATCCCCGTTCATGTTCATTCCGAACATAGTCCGAAACTTTCCCGAAACCAATTTCGTCTGAAGACCGGGTTTTCCTGGTATGGTTTCAGGACACGCCAGGCTCCGGCGCGATACTGCTTCGCCAGCACCATCGCCGAATAACGGAGGCATCGCCCATGTTGCAGCCTGCCCTGATGCCGCGCCGGGCCAAGGCGCTGCTGTCGCTCATCCTCGCTGCCTTCGCCCTGTTGGTGGCGGTGGACAATCTCATCGACTACGGCACCAACTTCACCTTCGTGCAGCATGTCCTGAGCATGGACACGGTGTTCCCCGGCGGCCGCCTCGGCTGGCGGGCGATCCGGGAACCGGCCTTGTGGCATGCGGGCTACCTGCTCATCATCGCCGGAGAGATTGCGACAGGCCTGCTGTTCCTCATCGGGGGCGTGCAGCTGCTGCGCCGCCTGCGTGCCCCGGCTGCTGCCTTCGCGGCGGCCAAGGCCTGGTGCATCGCCGGTGCCTGCGCCGGGCTTGGGGTCTGGCTGCTCGGTTTCCTGGTCATCGGCGGCGAGTGGTTCCAGATGTGGCAGTCCGCGCAATGGAACGGGCAGGAAGCCGCCTTCCGTTTCTCCATGGTGATCCTCGGCATCCTGATCTTCATCAACCAGCCTGACGGCGCTTTCGGGCATGCAGCCGATGCGCGGTGAATGGCGCCACGGGCTATGCGCCGGCATCGCGCCGCCGGCGCTCGGCCTGGCGGAAGGCACAAGCCCATGAGCCCGCCTGTCCCCTATATCGAGACGCTGACCGCCCGGCTGGCCGCCGCGGGCGAGGCGACCGTGCTGCGGCACGCGGGGCAGGGCGTCACGGCGGGCGCATTCCTGGCCTCGATCCATCGCTACGCACGGGCACTTGCCGGGATGGGCATCGGGCGCGGCAGCGTGGTGGCGTTGTTCGCCCCCAACAGCCCGGATGCGCTGGCCATCCGCTACGCAGCCAACCTGAGCGGTGCCGGTGCCGTCTATCTCTCCGCGCCCGACTGTCCCCGGCGGCGGGCGGAACTGGTGGCACAGCTTGCCCCGACGTTGCTCGTCATCTTCGCCGAAACCGCGCATCTGCTGCCGGAGGGCGTCACCGTGCCCCTCGCCGCCATAGGCGCCGGCCTGCCTGGCGTGCCGCTGCGGCTGGATGCGCTGGCCAGGGACCAGCCGGGTGGCTTCTTCGCCAGCCGCGCGCGCCCGGATGACCTTGCCGTCGTCGTTTCATCCGGCGGCACCACCGGCGTGCCGAAGGGTAGCTGGCGGAATTTCTCCGCTTATACGGCCATGGTCAGTGCCCCCAGCCCGGCCAGCCGCCGCCAGCTCATCAATGGCCGCCTGGCCTATCTGTCCCAGGCACTGGTGGATATCACGCTCCTGGGCGGCGGCTGCGTGGTGCTGAGCGATGTCTGCGATCCGGCCGATACCCTCGCCGTGATCGAGGCCGAGCGCATCACTGACCTGTTCCTGGTCGAGCCGCAATTGTTCGAGCTGATGGACCACCCGGATGTCGCGCGGCGCGATCTCTCCTTCCTGCGGGCCCTGACCCATATCGGTGCTTCCGCGCCCGCCGCGCTGCGCCTCCGGGCGCGGGAGCGGCTGGGGCCGGTGCTGGCCCATACCTATGGTGCCAGCGAGATGGGATTGGTCAGCGTTCTCTCCCCCGCCGAGCATGACTTGCTGCATCCGGACGTCTTCACCTGCGCCGGCCATGTCCTGCCGCAGGTCGAGATCCGCTTCCGCCGGCCCGATGGTATTCCGGCGGCGGCGGGCGAGGCCGGGCTGATCGAGATACGTTCCCCCGCCATGGCGCAGGGCTATCGCAACCGGCCGGAACAGGAATCCGTGGCTTTCCATGACGGCTGGTACAGGACCGGCGACCTCGGCTTCCTCGACCAGCGCGGGCTGCTGCACATCCTGGACCGTGCCGCGGACATGACCCCGACCCACGGTGCCATGCTCGGTCCGGCGCAGTTGCAGGACACGCTCTGTCGGATGCCCGGCGTGCGCTACGCGGTGGTGGTGCCAGGCGACGCGGCCGGCCACTGGATCGCCGCCGTGGTGCCTTGGCCGGGCACCCCCCTGGACCCCGTGGAATGCCACGCGGCGGTGTGGACCGCGCACGGAGTGGCTGCCGACGCCATCACCGTGGTGTCTTGCCAGCGGATTCCGCTGACCGAGCAAGGCAAGCCGGATCGAGCATCCATCCGTGCTTCAGGCATCCAGCCAACGTCGGCACCGCCTGCGGCGCCGTAGGGTCAGTCCCTCCAATTCCGCGCCGCCGACAGGCCGGGCTGTGGGGCGTGACACAGCCAGCATCCGCGAAACGGGCCAAGGCGACAGTACACTGTTAGGCCAAGCCGCTGGCCGCCGGTCTTCGCTGACCGAGGCTGCCATGGGGAATATCCCGGCCGCCGGTTACCGCTGTCCTGCACTCTCCAGGCAGCCGCCTGATACGTCCGCGCCCATCGGCCGAAGCTCTTTCGGAGAAATTTCGTTCCGATGTCGGTCCACCTTCAGGACCAGCGACGCTGCCCCCTGATACTCTGACGCCAACGGTTGCCGAAGCAGCCGCGGACGAGCCCGCAACCAGCGGATCGGCGCAACGAGGCTCGCGTGGGCCTGTCTCCCGCAGCGACTAGGAAGTCCTATGAGCAAGTTTGACGCGAAGGCTATGGAACCGGTGCAGGGTGGCAGGACCGCGATCGGCGTTCCCGTGGCGGCACACCATGGCAGAGGAACGCAGCCTGCATCCGTGCCGCATGCCTCACGCCAGCGCCGCACGGCCTCGCATCGGGTGCTGTTGCTGTCATCCTGTTCTGGGGCCGCCATGCTGCTGCTGGTGACGACTGCTGCCCCGGCCATGGCACAGGATAGCGGCGACAGTTGCGTGATGGCCGGATCCAGCTGTGGCATCAGCTATGTCGGCCCGGCGGGCGCCACGGAAACCGGCCACCATGGCGATGGCAACGGCAGGGCCGGCGGCGGTGGCCCCAGCGGTCCCGACTACACCCATATTTTCGTCACGCCACAGACCTTCACCGACAACAACGGCGCCAGCGCCTCCGCTATCGGCATGCAGTCCAGCGGCGGTAATGGCGGTGATGGTGGCGATGCCTCGACGGACTTCCTGCAAAGCGGCCTCTCCGGTGGCACGGGCGGGACGGGCGGCGGCGGCGGCGCACTGACGCTCAACCTGGGCCAGGGCGTCACGGCGCAGGCCGGCCCGAATTTCGGCCTCTCCGTTGTCAATAGCGGGGGTGATGGTGGCAGAACCGGCGTCGGCGGTTTCACCGATCCAACCATCTATCCCGGCGCCACGGCGGGTAGCGCAGGCGATATCAACGTGACGATCGGCGGCACCGTGACCAGCGGAGGAGCCGCGGTCAACGTCACCTCCCAAGGTGGCACGGGCGGCGGCGGCCTGAACTCAACGCCCTCACACTCCGAAGACGGCGTGGATGCCGGGCCAGCGGGCACGCCAGGCAACGTCACCGTGACCGTCGGCAGCACCGGCACGGTCACCGGCTTCACCGCCGGCGGCGCGGGACTAGCGGCCACCCTGCTTGCCAAAAGCACTGGTGGCAATGGCGGCGATGGCAGCAACGCGACCTCGGGCGAAGATGGCGCAAGAGGAGGCAACGGCTCTGATGGTACTGCCGGCGGCTCTGTCACGGTCATTGTGCAGAGTGGCGGTTCCGTCGTCTCGCAGCAGGCCAACAGCTACGCGCCCGCGATCTGGGCGCAATCGCTCGGCGGCCTGGGCGGTACCGCGGGCAGCGGGCCTTCCGGCGGCGCGACGGGTGGCTCGGGCGAGAATGGCGGCACCGTGACCGTCACGGTCGATGGCCTGGTGCAGGCGCGCAACCCGGATTCCCCGGCGGTCCTGGCCCAATCCATGGGCGGCACAGGCGCCAATGGCGGCAAGGCCAACATGGCTGGCGGCGGCGGCGGAGATGGCGGCACGGGTGGCGATGGCGGCAGCGTCATCATCAATGGTTCGGGCGGCACCATCATCAGCGGCTATTCCGCCGCGCCACTGGTCAATGACAATTCCAGCGGCGTGCTGGCGCAGAGCATCGGCGGCGGCGGTGGCGCGGGCGGCAGTGCCAGCGGCGCCTTCACGGTGGGCGGCAGCGGTGCGGCGGGCGCCAATGGTGGCTCCGTCACCATCGACCTGTCCAACAGCATCACCACCTGGGGCCCGCGCTCGCACGGCATCCAGGCGCAGAGCATTGGCGGCGGCGGTGGTACCGGCGGCAATGCCAGCGGCGGCGGCGTCTTCCTGAACATCGAGATCGGCGGCAGCGGCGCTGCCGGCGGCGCGGGCGGGGCGGTGCAGGCCACCAATGGAGGCACCATCGTCACGCAGGGCTCCCACTCGGCCGGTATGCTGCTGCAAAGCATCGGCGGCGGCGGTGGCAGTGGCGGCGCGGCCTACAGCCGCAGTACCGGCGTGGCGGGCAGTGCTTCCGTGTCCATCGGCGGCACCGGGGGCGCGGGCGGCGCGGGCAGTACCATCGGCTTCGCGCCGAACGCCAGCACCACCAACAGCGGCACCATCGTCACCGCCGGCAACGACGCCTATGGCATCGTCGGCCAGAGCATCGGCGGCGGCGGCGGCCATGGCGGCGCGGCGGCCTCCAGCGCCACCACTTACTCGGTGCCGGATAACGAGGAGATTCCCTCGGTCGCCCTCAGCGTCAGCCTGGCGGGATCGGGCGGTGCGGCGGGCGGCGGCAATTCGGTGACGCTGGACAATGCCGGGCTGATCGCCACGCGCGGCGCCGGCGGCAGCGCCATGGTGGGGCAGAGCATCGGCGGCGGCGGCGGCACGGGTGGCGATTCGTCGGCCCATGCCAGCGCCCAGGGCAGCAGCACCTTCAACCTCACCGGCACGCTGAGCTTCGGCGGCAAGGGCGGCGGCGGCGGTGCCGGCGGCAACACCACTGTCAGCAACAATGGCCTGATCATCACCAGCGGCGAATCCGCCGACGGCATACTGGTCCAATCCATCGGCGGCGGCGGCGGCGCGGGCGGCAATGGCGATGGCCAGGGCAAGGCCACGGGCGACGACGCCGCCAATGTCTCCGTCACGCTCAACATGGGCGGCGTGGGCGGTGGCGGCGGCAATGCCAACCAGGTCAGCGCCACCAACAATGGCGCGATCATCACGCTGGGCGATGGCGCCACGGGCATCATGGCGCAGGCGGTGGGCGGCGGCGGCGGCCGGGGCGGCGGCGCGGCCGGCACATCCAGCGGCACCTACAGCGCCACGGTGAATATCGGCGCCAATGGCGGCTCCGGCGGCGCCACCTGGGTCGGCGCCAATGCCAACTCGGTCAACGTCACCACCGGCCCGGGCAGCGCCATCCTCACCTTCGGCGCCTCCGCGCCCGGCATCGTCGCGCAGAGCATCGCCGGCGGCGGCGGCACGGGCGGCAAGGCGGCCAGCACCATCGGCCACCAGACCTCCTCCACCGATGGCGGCAACGGCACGGCGGCGACGCTGGACGGCGCCTACACCAGCATCGGCAATGCGCTGGCCAGTGGTGGTGCCTCCACCCTGACGCAGTACAATTCCCTGCAGGCGCTGACCGGGCTGGCGACGCAGTTGCTGACCGGCTCTCCCACCAGTGTACGCCGGCTGGGCGACGATGCCGACGCGCTGGACAGCCTGGGCGGCGAGAGCGGCGATAGCGACGACAGCAGCGACGCCACCTCCATCACCGTGAATGTCGGTGTCGGCGGCGAGGGTGGCAGCGGCGGCGCGGCGGGCAATGTGACCGTCACCAACAACGGCGCCATCGGCACGGTCGGCGCCATGTCGGACGGCATCCTGGCGCAGGCCATCGGCGGCGGCGGCGGCATCGGCGGCGCGGCGATCTCGTCCACCACCAGCGGCGACGTGCAGGGCGCCATCGGCGTCGGCGGCAATGGCGGGGGCGGCGGCAACGGTGCCAATGTCACCGTGAACAATTATGGCTCCATCAGCACCGTCGGCGGCCTCTCCGCCGGCATCGTCGCGCAGAGCATCGCGGGTGGCGGCGGCATCGCCGGCACCTCGGCCGCCAAGGTCAAGCCGGATGGCAGCAGCGACAGTTCTGTTCTGAGCGTGCCGATCAGCATCGGCGCCAGTGGTGGTGGTGGCGGCAACGCAGGCGCGGTGGCCGTCACCAACTCCGGCAGCATCGAGACGCGCAGCCACGATGCCATCGGCATCATCGCCCAGAGCATCCAGGGTGGCGGCGGCATCGTGCGGACGCGCTCGTCTGACAACGAGGACAACAATGGCGGACACGCGGTAGCCACCGGCGGCAGCTACGGCATCAACCTGACCTTCGGCGGCAGCGCCGGCACGCCGGGCGGTGACACCGCCGGTACGGCGACCGTGACGCATACCGGCGCCAGCATCACCACCGCCGGCCGCAACGCCTACGGCATCCTGGCACAGAGCATCGGCGGCGGCGGCGGCCTGGTGCTGGGCGGCACGCCCAACGGCACCAACTTCTTCGGCACGGGCACGATGACCGGCTCGGCCGGTGCCGTCTCGGTGACGGCGGGCAATGGCACCGGCGCGGCCGGCACGGCTGGCAACATCACCACCACTGGCATCGGCGCCGTCGCCATCTTCGCCCAGAGCGTCGGCGGCGGCGGCGGCATTGCCGGCGATACCGGAATGACGGCGCAGCGCGCCGGCTTTGCCCAGTCCGGCGCGCATGACGGCAATGGCGGCTCGGTCGGCGTCTTCGTCGGCCAGTCGGCAACGCTGAGCACCGCCGCCGGCAACACCCCCGTCATCGTGGCGCAGAGCGTCGGCGGCGGCGGTGGGCGCGTCACCAATAACGGCTTTGGGGCCTATGACGGCACGGCGGGCGGCAGTGGCAGCGGCGGCGCCGTGACCGTCGATGTCAGTGGCCAGGTATTGGCAGCGGGCGCAGCCTCGGCCGGCATCTTCGCCGAGAGCGTGGGCCAGGTGACTAGCACAAACCCAACAGGCGGCGCCGCCATCCGCGTCAGTGTCGGAACCGGTGCCACGGTGCAGGGTGGCACCGACTTCAACCCGGGCGACGGCTATGGCGCGGCCATCTACATGGTCGGCGGCAGCACCAATCAGGACCCCAGCAGCCAGACCAACAACAACGTCAACAACCTGGGCACCATCACCTCGCTGGGCGGCACCGGGCCCAACGGCACCGCGATCTACAGCACCGGCGGCTGGACCAGCATCTACAACCAGGCGGGCGGCACCATCACCGGCAGCATCAGCCTGGACAACGGCGGCGGCGGCGGTGCGTGCCAGATGGGCGTCAGCTGCACGGGCGGCAGCGTGACCAACCTGGTGGGCGGCACGGTCAACAGCGGCGCGCAGCTGCGCCTCGGTGCCACGGGCACGCTGGTCAACCAGGGCACGCTGGCCATCGGCGGCCGGGGCGCCATCGCCACCACGGCGATGACGGGCAATCTGGTGCAAGGCGGCACGGGCCGGCTGGTGGTGGATACCGACCACCGCAGCGGCCAGTCCGACCACCTCGACGTACAGGGCAGCGCCAGCATCGCCGGCACGGTGGAGGTGAACGCCACCACCGTGGCCAACCGGGCGGTGACGGTGCTGACCGCCAGCAACGGCGTCACGGTCGATGCCGGGCTGCAGACCTCCCGTACCCAGCTCTTTCGCTTCGAGACGCAGGCCCGCGGCAACAGCGTGCTGATCCAGCCCCGGGCGGAGTTCACCACGCAGGCCGCCGGGCTGGGGCAGAACCAGCAGAACGTCGCCAACCATCTGCAAGCCTTGTGGGACACGGGCGGAGACCTCGGCACCGGCTTCACCGCGCTGGCCGGCATCAACGACCCCGGCAGCTATGCCCGCGCGCTGAACAGCCTCTCCGGCCAGACCATCGGCGCCATCGCCGCTGCCCGCTACAGCGCCAGCCACAGCTTCGTCACCACGATGCTCGACGGCTGCCCGACTTACGAGCAGGCCGGCATCACCAATGCCGAGGAAGGCTGCGGCTGGGCCAGGATCATCGGCCGCCAGACCGACCAGAACGCCACCGGCGATGCGCTGGGTTACAAGGCCGATGCCTGGACCATGCAGACCGGCGCGCAGGTGCGGATCGCGCCCAACTGGTTCCTTGGCGGCTCCATCGCCTATGAGAGCAGCGATTTCCGCGGCGATAGTGGCATCGCCAAGGTGAATGGGGACAGCGTGCTGCTGGGTGCAACGCTGCGCTACCAGAACGGCCCCTGGCAGCTCTCCGGCGCGGTGGATTTCGGCCATGGCTGGTATGACAGCCGGCGCACGGTGCAGGTGGGCAACCTGACGCAACAGGCCAATGCCAACCCGACCGCATGGCAGGTGGGCGCGCATACCCGCATCGCCTACCAGATCCCGTTCGAGGGCTGGTACCTGCAACCACGCCTGGACCTGCATGTGAATCACGTACGCAGCGGCGGCTATACCGAGAACGGCGCCGCACCCTTCAACCTGACCGTGGATGGGCAGGACGCGACCGGCTTCGCCGCCACCCCCGCGCTGGAAGTGGGTGGGCGCGTGCCGCTGGACGGCGGCATGGTGCTGCGGCCCTATGCCAGCGCCGGCTTCAGCGTGCTGAGCAATGGCGATTGGACGACGACGGCACGCTTCGCCGGGCAGCCCAACAGTCGTGGCTTCCGCGCCACCACGCCGATGCCAGACACGCTGGCGAGGCTCAGCGTCGGCGCCGAATTGCTGAGCGGCACCAACTGGGACTTCAAACTGCAATATACCGCCGACCTGGGCGACGGCTACGCCTCCCACGCCGGCATCGGCCGCCTCGCCTACCGGTTCTGATGCGCGAGGGCGGTGCCGGCGATGCCGGTGCCGTCCCCCACACCATGCCGTTCCGAATGCGGCGACGCTGGTCCTTTCCGCGCAATTTCGGCGGTCTTTCAGGACTGGGACCGGCGCGCTGACGATACTTCACGGACATCGACGGCGCCCATGCCGCGCCATTCATGGAGAGACGACGTGACCAAAGCCAATCCCCATCGCCGCGCCATGCTGCGCGCCGCCCCCGTCTTCGTCGCCGGCATCGGCCTGTTCGCCGCCGGTTGTACCGTGGCGCAGGTGCCGTTCCCGAACCTGACCGAGGCGGAGGAGAATCTCGGTGCTGCCCTGGCGGCGCTGCACCGGGCACCGGACCGCTTCGGCGGCCACAAGGCCGAGGCCGCCCGCCTGATCCAGGCCGCGCTGAGCGAGATCGAGCTCGCGCGGCGCGCTTTCCGCTGATGCAGGCCCCACCAGGAAAGATCCGGTCATGAGAAAGCTGCCGTTCCTGTTGATCGCCGCCGGATTGCTGGCCCTCGGCGCCGCGCCCGCCCATGCGGCGTCCGCGATACCGTCGCCGGGCCTGGCTGCCTCGTCGGACCTTGTCCCGGTGGCCGAGGGCTGCGGCTGGGGCCGTTGGCGTGGGCCCTGGGGCGGCTGCCGTGGTCCGGGCTGGGTGCCGCCGCCGCCGGCCTATTACGGACCCGGCGCCTGGCAGCCGAGCGGCAATGGTTGCCCGCCCGGTTCCTGGCGAGGCCCATGGGGCCATTGCCGCGACACGCCCTATCACGGGCCGCTGCCCGGGGGTGGCTACAAGTGATGGCGCTTTTCAACCCGCAACGGACATCGAAGATGAAGACGTATCTTGCCATTGCCGCGACGGCGGCCGTTCTGGTGATCGCCGCGCCTAACGTCTTGCAGGCGCAGGCCCCTGCTGCAACGCTGACCCAGCCCATCCCCGCCTACACGGATGCCGATGCCCGCGCGGTGCTGAATGCCCGCCTGGCCGCGTTGAAAGCGGTGATGGACCTGACGCCGGAGCAGGAGCGCCTGTGGCAACCGGTCGAGGCCGCCATTCGCGACATCGTGCGCGATGCCGCCGAGCGCCGTACCCAGCGCTTCAACGCGGCACAGCCTGCCCACTTCCTCGACGTCCTGGCAACGATCGCCGATGCGGAAGCCGCGCGCGGCCGCGACCTGCGTCGCTTCGTGGATGCCGCGAAGCCCCTCGTCGCCTCGCTGACCGAGGCGCAGCGCCGCCGCATCCCAGCCTTCCTCGGCATGACGGACCACGCCGGCCCGGGACAGACCAGCGCCGAACTGTGGCTGTTTGAAGAGGAGGAGGGCTGATCGCCCCCAGCAAACAGCATCCCGCAACCTAGTCCTGGGGCACCGGATCATAAGCCGGCGTCGCAATCCCTTCGAACCGTGCCTTGAGCTGCAATGCCAGGTAGCGCGAGTAATGCCGCGACTGCGCCAGGTTGCCACCGTGGAACCATAGATTCGGCTGCGCGGTGGGCTTCCACATGTTGCGCAACTCTCCCTGCCAGGGGCCGGGGTCGCGCGTCGTGCCGCTTCCCAGGCCCCAGCAAGGTCCGACCCGGTCGGCGACCTCTTTCGAAATCAGCAGCTCCGCCCAGCCATTCATCGAACCGTAGCCGGTCGCGTAGATGATCACATCCGCCGGCAACACGGTGCCATCGGCCAGCCGCACGCCCTCCGGCACGATCGCCTCGACCGCGCCCTGCGCCAGCTTGATGTGGCCGTCCGCGATGAGTTCCGACGTACCGACGTCGATGTAGTAGCCGGAACCGCGGCGCAGGTATTTCTGCGACAAGCCCGAGCCGTCCTCGCCGAAATCCAGCAGGAAGCCCGCCGCGCGCAGCCGGTCGTAGAACGGCGCGTCCTCTTGCGCGATGTCGTCCCACACCGGGCGTTGCAGCGCCGGCTGCACGCGGTAGGGCATGGAGGCCGCCAGCAAATCCGCCGTGTCGGTGTCGATCCCGGCCTCCGTGGCTTCCTCGGAATACAAGGCGCCCCAGCCGCGGCGCAGCATGGTGTCCGTCCGCACCACCAGGGTGGAGGAACGCTGCACCATCGTCACCTCGGCCCCGTGCTCCCAAAGATCGGCGCAGATGTCGTGGGAGGAGTTGTTGGCGCCGATCACCACCACGCGCTGGCCGCGATAGTCGCCGCCGCCGGCGTGGCGGCTGGAATGGTGCTGCTGGCCGCGGAAGGTGTCCATGCCAGGGAAGTTGGGCAGCTGCGGCAGGCCGGCCATGCCGGTGGCCAGCACAAGCTGCCGGGGGTGAAGCGTCACCGTTTCGCCATCGCGGTCCAGCGTCACCGTCCAGCGCCCGGCCGCCTCGTCGAAGGCGGCGTGGGTGCAGCGCGTCCGGTTCCAGCAATCCAGTTCCATGACGGTCGCGTACATTTCCAGCCAGTCGCCCAGCTTGTCCTTCGGCGTGAACACCGGCCAGTGCGCCGGGAAGGGCAGGTACGGCATGTGGTCGTACCAGACCGGGTCATGCAGGCAGAGCGACTTGTAGCGCTTGCGCCAGTTGTCGCCGGG
>Ga0308159_1000657_pt1 | contig 70828 bp, 55 predicted proteins | sample PhyCR1_FD_201040 | JGI IMG/M metagenome (GOLD analysis project Ga0308159, IMG submission 201040) | Phyllosphere microbial communities from UC Gill Tract Community Farm, Albany, California, United States - DLSLC.R1 | ecosystem: Host-associated > Plants > Phyllosphere > Unclassified | place: USA...
AATTGTTTAACCCTTAAAAAAGAAAAAAGATTATGAATTATTCTACTTTAAAGAAAAGTGTTGCGCTTTCTTTAGTGGCATTAACAGGAGTTGCTTCTCTTGCTGTCGCTCAGGATGCTCCTGCAACCTCTTCTGCTGTCAAGGTATTTGGCGGTAGAGGACAGTACAGAACTTGGTCTATCGGTGTACACGGTGGTGTTTTAATGCCAGTTGTTGCTATCGGCGGTTCTAACGACTTTAACAAATGGGATGCTAACTTAGGTTACGGTTTAAACATCCGTAAACAATTAGGTCACTCTTTCGGTTTAGAATTAAACGGAACTCGTGGTAAACTTTCTGGTACTAACGAAGGTATCACTAACCCAGCTACAAGAGAATTCGAAACTCAATTACAATATGCTGTAGATTTACGTGGTGTTGTTAACGTAGGTTCTATCGATTTCTTACGTCGTGAGAACTCAGTAGGTTTCTTCTTAACTGCCGGTGCTGGTTACATGGCTTATGCTCCAAAAGTTACTTTAGGTAATGGTTCAGTTATCGACTGGAAAGGTAGTGCTGTAGGTCCTGCTGATGACAGACACGATGCTAAAGATTACGTAAAAGGTTTCTACATTCCAGTAGGTGCTGGTGTTAAATTCAAAGTTTCTGAGCGTGTTAACTTTAACTTAGGTTACACTATGAACTTTGTTGACGCTGATAACTTAGATGGAGTTTATGCAAAAGGTACTACTAAAGATAAATTCTCTTACGGTTATGCTGGTTTAGAATTCTCTTTAGGTTCTTCTGCTAAACCAAGTTTAGAGTGGACTAACCCATTAGCTACTATGTACGATGAGTTAAAAGATCCAACTTTACGTCAAGAAGTTGAAGCATTGAAAAACCGTGTTTCTGCTGTTGAGAAATCTGTTGAAGATTTGAAAAAAGATACTGATGGTGACGGTGTTGCTGATCAATTCGATAAATGTCCAGGTACTCCTGCTGGTACTGCTGTTGATGGTTCTGGTTGTCCTCTTCCAAAACCAGCTCCTGCTGATACTGCAGCTAGCACTGCAACTGGTTTCGAAAAAATCGGTTTCGATTTCAACTCTTCAGTTTTAAAAACTGAGTCTTACCCTACTTTAGATAAATTATCTTCAGTGTTACGTGAAAACGGTGGTAAAGTAACTGTAAACGGTTACGCTTCAAGTGAAGGTACTGCTGCATATAACTTGAAATTATCTAAAGACAGAGCTAACTCTGTTAAAACTTACTTAGTAAACTCTGGCGTTAACGCTAGTCAGGTTGCTACTAAAGGTAATGGCGAAGCTAACCCAATTGCTTCTAACGATACTGAAGAAGGTCGTATCCAAAACCGTCGTGTTGAAACTGCTAGAAACTAGTATTTCAATATAAGATTTAAGAAAGTCCCGATGCAAATCGGGACTTTTTTTATGCCTTTTAATTTTTGGTGTTAAGCTTTTTAGCTAAGTTTGTATTATGTACTTCTTTAGAAAAAAGGATCCTAACAGGCCAAATAATATCAACATCAGGATTATGCATTTCATTAATGCGCTGGCCATCACTATTTTTCTGGCAGGTATCATCTACAAGCTTGTTCAATGGCTTGCCAAATAACCATAAACCGTATGAAACAAATTATCAATACTACTAATGCTCCAGCGCCAATCGGGCCATATAGCCAAGCCGTACAGGCCGGAAACTTCTTATTCGTATCTGGTCAGGTAGCCATCAATCCTGAAAATGGAGAATTAAATATCAGCAATATCGAAGAAGAAACGCATCAGGTTATGCGTAACCTTAAAGCGGTTCTATTAGAAGCCGGATTAACTTTCGATCATGTGGTTAAATCGACCATTTTTTTAAGCGATATGGGTACTTTTGCACAGGTAAATGAAATTTACGGTCAATATTTTACGGCCGATTTCCCGGCACGCGAAACGGTTCAGGTTTCAGTATTGCCAAAAAATGTGAATGTAGAAATTTCTGTAATTGCCATCGTCGGATAATTTCGAAATAACTGAGCAACCATTTTATAGCGGGCACTGTTCCTTACGTATTCTGAGGATCAATGCCCGTTTTTTATATAATCAAAATTCAGGGGGAAAGGAATTCGGTAATACTGTCCTATTTGTTATTACTGCTGCCGATCGCTATTTTTAATCCACAGTTGATAAATTTGTTATTTACAGGAAACAGTAAAATATTTTGTATAATTCGGTATTAGATACACCCGTTGAGTTTTTAAAAGGCGTTGGACCAAGTCGTGCCGATGTGCTAAAAAAAGATCTCGGCCTGTTCACTTATCAGGATTTGCTTGCGCATTATCCTTTTAGGTATATCGATCGTACAAAATATTTTAAGATCAATCAGCTCAATCCTGATTCGCAATATATCCAGATTATTGGTCGGGTGATCAGTAAAAAGGTTATTGGCGATAAAAGAGCAAAACGGATTGTTGCAGTTTTTAAGGATGAAACAGGAATTATGGAGCTCGTTTGGTTCCAGAGCCTCAAATGGGTTGATGATAACATCACCGTTGGTACTGCGTATGTTGCTTTTGGAAAACCGACCATTTTTAACGGGACATTCAGTATTTCGCACCCTGAAATGGAGTTGTACCAACGCAAACAGGTAGGCAGAGGAAACCTAACACTCCAGCCGGTTTATAACTCTACCGAAAAACTCAAAAAGTTTAATCTCGATTCTAAGGGATTACAGCGTTTAATAGCGGGTTTGCTGGATCAGGTTATTCCACAGGTTCCTGAAAATTTACCCCAATATATCATAGATAAGTATCAGCTGCCAGATAAAAGAATGGCGTTGTTGAATATTCATTTTCCGAAAAATCAAAAAGATTTAAATGATGCAGAAAGACGCCTGAAATTTGAGGAGTTATTTTTTATTCAGCTACAGCTATTACACAATAAGCACTTACGTCAGTTAAAATTTAAAGGGGCAACCTTTGAGAGGGTTGGCGAAAAGGTGAACCGTTTTTATAAAGAATTTTTACCTTTCGAATTAACCAATGCCCAAAAGCGGGTAGTGAAAGAAATCAGAATTGATACCCAGCGTGGCGTGCAGATGAACCGGCTTGTGCAGGGTGATGTAGGGAGTGGTAAAACTGCGGTAGCACTCATGAGTATGCTTTTGGCTAATGACAACGGCTACCAGGCCTGTATGATGGCTCCCACTGAAATTTTGGCTCGTCAGCATTATGCTTCTATTACCGAGCTGATTACAGACGATCTGGTTAAGGTGGCCATTTTAACCGGAAATACAAAAAAGAAAGACCGCACCATTTTGCATGAGCAGTTGGAAAGTGGTGAAATTGATATTTTAATCGGTACCCACGCCCTAATTGAAGATAAAGTTCAGTTTAAGAATCTGGGGCTGGTGGTAATTGATGAGCAGCACCGCTTTGGAGTAGAGCAACGGGCAAAACTTTGGCGAAAGAACATCATTCCGCCACATATCCTGGTGATGACTGCTACACCCATTCCACGTACCCTGGCGATGACATTATATGGAGATCTGGATGTTTCTATCATCGATGAACTGCCCGCAGGAAGAAAACCGATCGAAACCAAGCACCTTTTCGAAGGTCAGCGGCTGAGGATGTTTGGCTTTATGAAACAGGAAATTGCTAAAGGCAGGCAGGTTTATATTGTTTATCCTCTGATTAAGGAAAGTGAGAAATTAGATCTTTTACACCTCGAGGCCGGGATAGAGCAACTGAGCTATCAATTCCCACGGCCTGATTATCAGATGAGCATTGTACACGGTCAGATGCCAAATGCGGATAAACAGTTCGAAATGCAGCAGTTTATTGACGGCAAAAGCCAGATTATGGTGGCTACAACCGTAATTGAAGTAGGAGTAAATGTGCCAAATGCTTCGGTAATGGTGATTGAAAATTCGGAGCGGTTTGGGCTTTCGCAGCTTCACCAGTTGCGGGGCAGGGTTGGTCGCGGAGCCGAGCAATCCTTTTGTATCCTGATGAGCGGTAACAAACTCAGTAAAGAAGGCAAAATCCGCTTAGAAACGATGGTGAGGACCAATAATGGGTTTGAAATTTCTGAAATCGATTTGCAGCTCCGCGGTCCTGGTGATATTACAGGTACGCAACAAAGCGGGGTTTTAGACCTGAAACTCGCCGATCTGGCAAAAGACCAGGTGATTTTATCGGAGGCCCGCAATACGGTAATCGAACTTTTTTCAGAAGATCCTCAATTAGAAAAGCCAGAAAATGCTACTTTAAAAGTCTACCTCCGAAAATTAGAAAGAGGAATTTCTTTTGATAAAATCAGTTAATCCTATAGCCCGTTCCGGGTTTATTTTCTTTGTATAATAAAATTTACGAACGTATTATTTGTACTACTGTATGTGATATACGAATGTTTTTTCCAGCGGCTCCGGGCTCAAAAATTATTATTTTATATTTTTTTTTAAGTTCCTAATATTCCTATATTGCGTCTAACCAAATATAAACTGTTGATTTGACATTTATAAAACTGGGTATTAAAACTCAGTATTTTTTTAGTCCTAACATTAGTTTGTTTATCAGATAAGAGGGTTTCACGATGGTTAACAGCGATTTATTGTCTTAATCAGTAAGAAATTAGTAATTTCTTAAGGGTAACAGGATGTAGATAATTATTTCAATAGATCAGATTTTTAATAATGCAATTGATGAGGACTTAAGTTTACTCATGAGTATTAAATAGTATTACAATCAATATCTAACCAAAATAAATTGAAAACTATGAAAAAAAATCTATTGAAGACTTTTGCCAAAAGTAGCGTGTTTTTTGTTTGTGGTAGTTGTCTCGTTTTTTCATCATCTGCAAGTACATCGCCGGGCAAATTACTGCACAAAAAAGAACCCTTTGATTTTTACAAACCTCCCCTCCTGGATATCATCGTGAAGGGAAAGGTTACCGATGCCAAAGGACCGATACCTGGTGTAAGTGTTAAATTAAAGGGGGGGACTGCAACCACTGTAACTGATGGCTCCGGAAATTTTAGCATCAAAGTACCCGAAGATGCAACCTTGGTGTTTACTTATGTAGGTTACGTAGACCAGGAAATTCAGGTTAAGAACCAAACCAATATCAATGTACGATTGGTAGAGAATAACCAAAACCTTTCAGAGGTTGTTGTAGTAGGTTATGGTACACAAAAGAAAGCCGTTGTATCAGGTGCTGTTGCTTCGGTTAAAGGGACAGAACTCGCTAAATCTTCATCCGTAAACTTAACCAACTCTTTAGCTGGTCGTTTGCCAGGTGTAACGGCCTTGCAGGGCAGTGGAGAACCTGGTTATGATGGCTCTACCATCAGGATCCGGGGTACAAATTCACTCGGAAACAACAATGCGCTTATTGTAATCGATGGTATTCCTAACCGTGCGGGCGGGATCGAAAGGTTAAATCCAAATGATATTGAAAGCGTATCGGTTTTAAAGGATGCATCTGCAGCCATCTATGGTTCGCAGGCGGCTAACGGGGTAATTTTAATTACCACCAAACTGGGCAAATCGGGTAAGCCTCAGTTTTCATACGATTTCAGTTATGGTTTGCAACAGCCTACAAGGATTCCTAAAATGGCCAATTCGGTACAATATGCAGAGATTTTAAATGAGCTGAATATTTTTGGTTCAGATCTTAATCCAAACGAATGGTCGGCAGCGTGGAACAGCTTTAAAACAACGGGTTCTTACCTGTCAACAGGCGGAAAAACCATTAATGCGGCTTATAAACCGGATGAAATCAGAAAATTTGGCGATGGCTCAGATCCGTTGCGATACCCGAATACCGATTGGTTTAAAACCACTTTTCAAAACTGGTCGCCTCAGCAAAGGCATAATGTTCAGATTAACGGAGGAAGTGAAAACGTAAAATACCTGGTTTCATTGGGCTATCTCGATCAGGATGGTTATTATAAAAACTCAGCCACAGGGTATAAGCAATATGATATGCGCTTTAACCTGGAAGCAAAGCTGAGCAAATACATCACCACAACTTTAGGGGTATCTGCAAGAGAAGAAGACCGTAATTTCCCGACTGTTGGTGCGGGCGATATTTTTAGGTTTTTAATGCGGGGAAGGCCAAATGAAATTGCAATATGGCCAAATGGCAAACCTGGAAGGGATATTGAATATGGTTATAATCCCGTAGTTTCTACTACAGATTTAACCGGATATAACAAAGATATTAGGGATTATTTCCAGACTACAGGTAAGGTTGAAGTTAAAATTCCGGGTGTTGAGGGATTAAAAGTAACCGGAACTGCTGCGATTGATAAATATTCGGGCAGGCAAAAAAACTGGCAATTGCCCTGGACACTTTATGATTGGGACAAGAAAACTTTTGAAGCTGATGGCGTAACACCGGTTTTAACAGGTACAGTACGTTCACAATATACCGATCCGAGGCTTAGGGAAACAGCCGGCGGGCAACTGGCCATCAACTTAACAGGAATGATCAATTACGATAAGAAAATTGGCGATCATACCATTGGCATAATGGCCGGTGTAACCCGAGAAACGGTTGATAATGATGGGTTTACTGCTTTTAGAAGATATTATATCTCAAATTCTGTTCAGGAATTGCTGGCTGGAGATGAGCGCGAACAATCATTAGGAAACAATCCTGGCGACCCGAATAACCTATTTAAAAGGGCCCGTTTAAGTTATTTTGGAAGGGCAGGATATAACTATAAAGAAAAATACCTTGCCGAATTTTTGTGGCGCGTAGATGGTTCTTATATTTTCCCAACCGACAGGCGTTTTGGTTTTTTCCCGGGAGTATCTGTTGGATGGCGTTTATCTGAAGAGCCTTTTTTTAAAGAGAATGTTAAGTTTGTAAACAATTTAAAACTGAGGGCTTCTTACGGTCAGATGGGTGCCGAGGCCTATTTCGGTGATGTCTTGCAAGAATATCAATACCTGAGCTTAATGAATTTTGGAAACTATATCTTTAATGATCTGGTAACCAAAACACTCACCGAAGGTAAAGTGCCCAATTTTAATTTCGGTTGGGAAGTGGCCAATAATACCAACGTGGGTTTAGATGCCTCTTTCCTGGATAATAAACTAGCACTGGAATTTGATTATTTCTATAATAAACGTACAAATATTCTGATCAGCAGAGGCAGTTCGGTGCCAGAAAGTTCAGGTATTACCGATCGCCTACCGCCTGTTAACTTAGGGAAGGTAAATAATAAAGGTTTCGAGTTTAAATTAAGTTATAACGATAAAATTGGTGAGTTAAATTATGGCGTGAGTGTTAATGGCGGTTATGCCAAAAACAAAATCATATTTTGGGATGAAACCCCGGGAGCTCCGGAGTGGCAGCACTCAACCGGCCGCGTAACCAATTCGTGGTTGGTGTACGATTATGATGGCGTTTTTAAAGATCAGGCCGAAATTAATGCCAATACCTTAAATTATAGCGCGCTAACCAGCACTTTGCGTCCTGGCGACATGAAGTTTAAGGATATTAACGGCGATGGCAAAATCAATGCCGATGATAAAATCCGTCTGGATAAAAACGGCACGCCAACCTTCACCGGTGGTTTCAATTTAAACCTGCAATATAAAGGCTTTGATTTATCGGTACTTGTGCAGGGAGCAACCGGCGGGATGCAGATTGTGGGTTTAACCGAATCGGGTGATATTGGTAATTTCCTGGAGTGGTCGTACCTGAACCGCTGGAGTATTGATAACCCAAGTTCTGTAAATCCGCGTTTATCAAACCGGGGAGCTACCTACTACACTGATAGCAACAATGCATTGAATAATACTTATTGGTTGCGCAGTAATAATTACATCAGACTTAAAAACGTAGAGTTAGGTTATACTTTACCGACAACTTTAGTGGAAAAAGTGGGGCTTAGCAGTGTAAGAGTTTATGCAAACGGACTGAATCTATTTACGCTGGATAAAATCAAGATATGGGATCCCGAATCAACCAATTCAAGTGGTCAGTATTATCCGCAGGCCAGGGTAATCAACTTTGGTATTAAAGCCGGTTTTTAATGTATTCAAGTTTAACCGTTACAATCAAGAATATGAAAGCAATAAATAAAAATATAAAGCGCTATATATTAATTTTTACCATCCTTCTTGCCGCATCCTGTAAGAAAGATTTCTTAAATGTAGAGTCGCCAGGCCAGGTGCCGTCAGAATCAGTATGGCAGGATCCGGCAACAGCACAGGCCTTTGTAAACGATATCTATAACGGATTAGGTAATGGAGGCTTCTCCGAACAAATGCTGGCTTCCGTTTCGGACGAAGCGCTGTTTACACACCCAACCCGTGGTATCGATCTGGTTAACAATGCCACGATTAATCCTTCAACATTAGGTTGGGTAGATGATACCTGGGCTTATAAACAAATGTATAACCGCATCAGGGCCTGTAATATTACCATCGATAAAATAACCAGTGGTGCCAATGGTTTAAGCAGCCAACCATTAAAAGATCAGTTATTGGGCGAAGCTTATTTTCTGAGGGCTTATTTTTATCAACAGTTATTGCGCTATTATGGTGCGGTACCTCTCATCACAAAAATTTATGTGTTAGATGATAATTATAATGCAAAACGTAATACCTACGAAGAATGTGTAAATTTCATCGTTAAAGATTGCGATGAAGCCAATAGGTTGCTAACAGGCAAAACGCTCGATAAAGGGCGTACCACTGCGCTTGCTGCTTTGGCCTTAAAATCGAGGGTATTGATTTATGCTGCAAGCGATTTGCATAACAGAGCAAAGCTTACTGATAAAATTAAAAATATTGATGTTAAGGTATTAGATTTTTTAAGTTATGCCAGCGGCAACCAGCCAGATCGTTACCGGTTGGCTAAAACAGCCGCCAAAGCTGTGATGGATCTGGGTACAGGTTATAAATTAGATCTTGCGGCTCCGGCTTCAGTTGCCAATGGTCAGCTAAATTATAAAAGTATTGCAATGGGGGGAGCAAGTAAAGCCCCGGGCATAGATGCAACGGCCGCTTCAGAGTTAATTTTTGCGCGCTATTTTATTATCCAGAGCAACATTAAACATGCGCAGCAAAATGGCCCGAATGGTTACCATAACTGGGCGGGTAACACGCCTATCGGTTTATTGGTTGATGATTATGAAATGCAGGATGGCTCTAAATTTAGCTGGGAGAACGCTGCGCAAAAGGCAAATCCTTATCAAAGCAGAGATCCGCGTTTTTATGCCACCGTTTTATATGATGGTGCAGGTTGGAAACCACGCGATAAAGCTTCGGGCAATGTTGATCCTGCCAACCAGATCCAGACCGGTATTTACGATTTGATAGACAACGGAGGCAGAATTGATTTTAAAGGCTTAGATACCCGTGGAAGTTCTATCGAAAACTGGAACGGCAGCTGGACAGGCTATTATTACCATAAATTTATCGATCCGGATCCAACCATTGTAGATGCCTCTATGTCGCAAAATGTGCCATGGCCTTTCTTTAGATACACCGAAGCGGTATTTAATTATATCGAAGCCAGCATTGAGTTAGGAGAATTAAGTGATGCAGTAAGCTGGTTAAACAAAATCCGTTTCAGGGCAGGTATGCCGGCGGTAACCGCTACAGATCAGGCTGGCCTGAGAGAAGTTTACCGCCATGAGCGCCGTATAGAAATGGCTTACGAAGAACAACGGTATCATGATACCCGCAGGTGGTTAATCGCGGGCGAAACACTGGGTAGAAAAGTTACTTATATCAAGGTTACCGGTAAATTTAAGCCAGGCAAAACCATGTCGGCACCTTACCATTACGATCCAACGGTGTACGATTATACTTATAGTCCGGTTGAAGAAAACGCCCAGGAAAACAGAAGTTGGGATAATAAACTTTATTTCAGGCCATTTAGCCGTGATGAAGTAAATAAAAATAATTCACTCGACCAAAATCCGGGTTACTAAACTAACCCTGCCAGATAACCCGGTGGATAATATTATCCATCGGGTTTTTTGTGGAATCAAGATTGGTCATTTTTACTTTTTAATGGAAAAAGAACTCATCTTAAACGTTTATCTATTCCCATATTTAATTTTCAAAGCTTAGTTTTGCAAATAAACTTTTTTCTGTGGCAGATTCAGACCCCAACCCCGTTATTGTAAAACAAGATCCCTTCGCAGCTTTGCGCTATAAAGAATTCAGATCTTTCCTTGGCATGCGCTTCTTTTTTACACTGGCCTACCAAATGCAGGCTGTTGTAATTGGTTATCACATTTACGATTTAACACACGATCCGTTAAAACTGGGCTTGGTGGGTTTGTGCGAAGCCATTCCGGCGATTGGAATTGCTTTATATGGAGGCTACATTGCCGATAAAAGCGAAAAACGCAGTTTACTGATCAAGATATTTTCAGGAGTTTGGTTAGCCTCTGTACTGATGCTCATTATTACCAGCAAATACCTTCACCTAAAAGAAGACCTTATCGTACTCATTATGTATGGCCTGGTTTTCTGCATTGGGATTGCAAGAGGCTTTTTCGGTCCGGCAACATTCTCCCTGATGGCGAAAATTGTACCTAAAGAACTGTATCCAAATTCGAGTACCTGGAACAGCAGCAGCTGGCAGTTGGCTACCATTATCGGGCCTGTGGCCGGTGGTTTTGTTAACTGGCTATGGGGAATTACAGCAGCCTATACTTTTATTGTGGTATTGGTTTCCATCTCACTGATCTGCATTTTTACACTCAAAAAACATCCTTCAACATACGTTCCGAAAGAAAATATATTTCATAGTTTAAAAGAGGGAATCCACTTTGTGTTTAAAACCAAAATGATGGTTTGGGCCATGAGTTTAGATCTTTTCTCGGTGTTTTTTGGTGGGGCAGTGGCGTTGTTACCGATGTTTGCGAAAGATGTTTTCCATTTGGGTTCTTATGGTTTGGGCATGATGCGTGGAGCGGCTTCGCTAGGCGCAGTAATTACCATGCTGGCCATGACCCGCTTTTCGCCAATGGGAAAGCCGTGGCGTAACCTGCTCATTGCAGTTACCGGTTTTGGTTTAAGTATCATCTGTTATGGCTTATCTAAAAATTTCTACTTAACCTTGTTTTTCCTGTTCCTCGAAGGATCGTTTGATAGCGTAAGTGTAATTATCCGTCAAACCATTATGCAATTGCTTACACCTGATGATATGCGCGGAAGGGTTTCGGCCGTAAATAGTATGTTTATAGGTTCATCGAACGAAATCGGCGAGTTCGAATCCGGCTTATCCGCAAGGTTGCTAACTTTAGTACCGGCCGTCGTTTTTGGAGGCAGCATGACGATCGCTATTGCCGGGATTACCTGGTTGAAAACGAAATCGCTTACCAAATTGAGTTTACAGGATATTAACGAGCAAACCACGAAGGCTGTTTAATTTAATCTTCCAAATTTTCGGGATTGATAATCTATTTTTTAGTGATAGGAAAGCAATGGGCTGCAAGGTTTTTCGGTAGTCCTGCCTTTCCTTCAATCTTTTTGGCAATGATGGTATGTTCTGTTGATTCAGTGCCGCAAAAAGTATTTCCGTACAGTCAGGTTTAATTTAGTAAGGCCTTTGCAGCTATTAGGGGTTGAAATGCAGGGCGGTTAGCGTTGTCAACTTTAATAACCTGCTCGCCGGAAAGTTGACAACACTGAATTATTATTACATAAAAAAGGTCTGTGAAGACACAGAGCTTGGCTACGGGGCGTTGTCAATTTTAATAACCTGCTCGCTGGAAAGTTGACAACGCTGAATATTATTACATAAAAAAGGTCTGTGGAGACACAGACCTTGGCTACGAGGCGTTGTTAACTTTAATAACCCGTTTGCTGTAAAGTTGACAACGCTGAATTATTATTACATCAAAAAAGGTCCTTACAGAAACAGACCTTTGACCAATCTGTGTTTATCCGTGTCCATCTGTGGTTAAAAATTTAGCCCGATGATTTTATACTTCATGGTAAAAAACAAAGGTCCGTGGAGACACGGACCTTGGCTCGAAACGCAGCCCTGGCTATTAATTTCAAATAAGTTTAAAACTTTTTATTCTTGCCCCACATCAGGTAAATAATCGAGCCTATAAACGGAGCGAAAAGGATAATGATAAACCAGAGCACTTTTACCGTGAAACCCATGCTGCTGTTTCGCGATATATGGTACAACGCGGTTAGAATTAACGCTAACCATAATATGGCTGCAATAATTACAATAATGGCGATATGATTGCTTTCTACTTGTGCTAATAACATAGTAATATTATTTGTTCCTTAAGCTTCAACAACCCGCTCGCCAATTTGTTGGCGCCACATGGCCTGATATAAACCATTTTGTGCAATTAATTCCTCATGTTTCCCTTGCTCAATAATATGGCCTTTCTCTAACACATAAATTTTATCAGCATGTTTAATGGTCGATAAACGGTGGGCAATCAGTATCGTGATGTGATCGGTTAAATTAGAAACCGAACGGATCGTTTTAGTAATTTCTTCTTCCGTAATCGAATCGAGTGAAGAAGTAGCTTCATCAAAAACCAGGATATCAGGCTGACGCAACAATGCTCTTGCAATTGATAAACGTTGTTTTTCTCCACCAGAAACTTTAACCCCACCTTCGCCAATTAGCGAATCCAAACCTTTATCGGCGCGGGCTAATAAAGTCTGACAAGCAGCCTGGTTCAATACTTTGTAACACTCTTCATCAGTTGCATTAGGGTTAACGAATAACAGGTTTTCGCGGATGGTACCTGAAAACAGCTGTGTATCCTGTGTAACAAAGCCGATTTTTTCGCGTAAGGCATCAAGATCGATGTTATTGCTCGGAATGCCGTTATACAAAATCTCGCCTTCTTTCGGCTGATACAAACCAACCAGTAATTTCACCAAAGTGGTTTTTCCCGAACCGGATGGGCCAACAAAAGCAATGGTTTGCCCGTTGTGGGTTTTAAACGAGATATTTTCTAAAGCATTTCTGTTTGCAGTAAGGTGTTTAAAGCCAACAGCGCTAAAAGTAAGGTCTTTAATTTTTTCGATAGAAGTTGGATTTTCAGGTTTTTTATCAACAGGTGTGCTTAGGATTTTTTTAAAGTTACCCAACGAAACTTCAGCTTCGCGCCATGATAAAATTACATTCCCTAATTCCTGCAATGGTCCGAAAAGGAAGAAAGAATAAAAAAGGAAGGAGAAATATTGCCCTGCAGAAATGGTGTTATCGAAAATAAGCAGCAATAAAACCAGCACCATGGTACTGCGCACCAGGTTTACCGTAGTGCCCTGCACAAAACTCATACTGCGAACATATTTTACCTTTTTAAGCTCCAACCCAAGAATTTTATAGGTGGTTTTGTTCAGCCTTTCGATTTCCTGATCTGCAAGGCCCAAACTTTTAACCAGTTCGATGTTCCTTAACGATTCGGTGGTAGAACCTGCCAAAGCAGTGGTTTCGCCAACAATAGAACGCTGGATGGTTTTGATTTTGCGGCTTAAATACCAGCTCACGAAACTGATGATCGGAATGGCCGAAAAATAAACCAAAGTAACTTTATAACTTACTGAGATGGAATACACAATTACGAAAATCATTCCGATTAAGCTTACAAAAAGGATGCTGATAAAAGCCGTAATAAACTTCTCCGAATCTAAACGTACTTTTTGTAAAATGCCCAGGGTTTCGCCACTGCGCTGATCTTCGAAAACCTGGTAAGGTAATTTTAAAGAGTGCTGTAAACCATCGGCGTACATTTTTGCACCAACCTTTTGAACGATTACGCTGGTGAAATAATCCTGAAAGTTTTTGGCAATACGCGATACCATTGCCGCACCAATGGCCAGGCCAATTAAACCCAACGAGCCCCAAAGGTACTGGCTATAGGTTAACGAATCTTTTTTATTGATGAAACGGTCTAAAATCCGACCGGTAATATATGGATCTAAAAGTGAAAAGCCAATATTTATACCTGCAAGCAATAGCGCTAAAGCCACAATCCACTTGTGGTGTTTCAGGTAGTTAAGTAATAATCCCATTAAGTTTTGTTGTTTGTGAATGCAAACATAAAAAAAGGGAACGGATAAAAATCCATTCCCTTTTTTTATGACTTTAAGCTAAGATACTTAGCTAAGTTAAAGGTTAAAAACCGTAGCGAATACCTATCTGCATTTGCCATGGATTGCCTGATGGAGTAACGACACCAGAATTATTTACACGATAGGTATAGGCTTTGTTTGTGTTATCAAAACCTGATACTGCATATAATGCCTGAGATCCTAAAGTTTCGTTTACGCCCCATTTCTTGTTTAATAAATTGGCGAAATTGAATACATCTCCGGAGAATTCGAGATTATGGGTTTTATATATTTTTAGTTTATAGCTTAACCTTAAATCTACTATACCAAAGAAATCGTTAATGCCTCCATTACGTTGTGCAATATGTCCTGAATACTTATTGATATAATCTTTTAAGCTTTGACTTGCATCAGGATTATCTAACAAAGCCTGTAATCCGGTACGGATGTTAGCAGGAACGTTTGTATTATTTCTATCAAAAATATAGGCTAAATCGTTAGTTGCTACAAAATCTCCATTAATATTACCACCAGCCAATAAACTATAACGTGTACCACCAATACCAGAGTAGCGAACCCCAAATCTAAAACCATAAAAACTTGGAGATGTACCATAAATAACAACCTTGCTTCTGAATTGATTATCAGAATAAGACATATTGCTCAAATTTCTAGGGTCATCTTTAACTGGTAGCGATAAGGTTGCTGAGTTTGCAACGTTACCGTTGAATGAGGTATTATCTTTTGTATCATTCCAGGTATAACTTGCCGAAACTTCTCCATCCTTAAAGTAGTTCCAGGTTGCATCTAAAACAACGGCAAACTGATTAACTTTTCCTTTACTGTTTAGTTCTAACACACGGCCAAATTTATCGCTTATACGACCTGTTTTCCAGTCAGCTACACCATTACTTGCATTAACAGTTGGCACAAAAACGCCTCTGTTATCCTCGTTAGGAAGGGTAAAGAAAGGGGTGGCAACCATATTTCTATCTACATACATGTAATTGTTGCGGCCTAAAGTTGCGTAACCTGTAATGCCTACTTTTAATTTGTCGGTAATTAATTTACTGTAAGATAGGTTTGCTTTATATACTACCGGGATTTTAGCATCTTCTGCATAAGTATTAATGGTAGGCAATTGAAGCGATGAAAGGCTTGGTGTAGCAACAGTACCATTTCTGTAACCGATAAAGTTAGGCGTTGGTACATCAGCACCAAAAACATCAACAGTAGCTAAGTGTTTTCCGTCAAACGTTAAGTTGTTAATGGTAACGTAGTTGTTCACATCAGATCCAAATATACCTGCTCCGAAACGGACAAAGTCAGTTCTGTTTTCGTTAATATCCCAATTAAACTGGATTCTTGGCTGAACCAAAAACTGTTTTAATTCGTGATCCGTTCTTACACCCAATGCATCAAACAACTGTTGGTTAAGTGGCGATTTTGGATATGAACTATAATCTATACGTAAGCCACCTATAAATTCAAGACCTTTTGCTAGTTTAGTTTGCATCTGGCCATATATTGCCGTATTCCAAATATTAGCCATAACAGTAGGATCTGCTACCAATGGTACCTCGCGGTAAAATCTATTCGCGATTAAATTGTTGAAATTTTGTACTGAAGAAATTGTTGTTCCTGTATTTGTATATTCGAAACGACCGTTTACTTCACTTCCATAAAGCGATTTGGCACGGGTATATTGTAAATCAACACCAAAGGTATATTTCACTTTATCGGTGTTGTAATAAAAATTATCTACCAACTGAATAACATTATTGGTAAAACCTTCCTGTCCGAAACGGTGACCACCAATTTGGATAGCAGTAGTTGCTGAAGTACCATCAGATAGGGTAGAAGGTACGTTATTTACGATAGCCCTTGGAATAGCATATGCAAGCTGATCATTCTGTGTACTTGCCTGAAAAGTATATAAGTGCTGTACTTTTAGTTCGTTGGTAATTTTGCTGCTAATGGTTGATCGTAGCGTTGCCAATAAACTGTTATCTACGTTTTTATCGTTACCATAACTTTCGTAAAAGTTAATGGCAGTATTATCGGCCAAACCTAAAGGGTTTCGATCGTTAGTATAATTATCGCGTACGGTTAATAAATTCTTCTCGTCTATCTGCCAATCTAAGCGGGCAAATGCAGCATCAGAACCACGTTTCTTTGCAAATGATCCGTATTGTTGCGAGTTTGCAACTCCATATTTAGTTTGTGCGATGGATAGGAAATTTGCTAATGTAGAATTTGTGATTCTAAATCTAGCCTCATCAGCAGGACCATTTATATCAGCAATAATTAGTGGGCGCGAATCTTTTTGATGATCTAAACCTACAAAATAGTGAAGTTTATCTTTGATGATCGGGCCACCCAAAGTAAAACCATATTGATAGGTAGAGAAATCATTATCGCGTTTTATACCCCTAATATCATAACGGCTAGCCAACCAATCGGCACGGCCATAAATAAAGGCACTACCGCTTACAGTATTAGTTCCTGATTTTGTTACCGCCGTTACGGTACCTCCACCAGCTCTGCCTAGCGTAACATCATATTGATTGGTTACAACCTTAAACTCACGAACGGCTTCCATAGAAATAGAATATGGAGCACCGCTACGGCTGGTAGTTGCACCAGCTGAAGTAGGATTTTTTGCATTCATACCATCAATGGTATAATTGGTAGAGGAACCTAGCTGTCCTGAAATACCTCCGCCACGGCTAAGTGGTGATAAATCCATTAAATTGGAGAAATTACGTCCGTTAACAGGTAACTGGTTCATGGTTTTTGCCGAAATCTCAGTCGAAGCACCAAAGTTCTGTACCTTGTTTCTTAAACCCGATGCCACAACCTGTACAGCTTCTAAATCTTGCGAAGCTTCCTGCATGGCTATACTTACCCTAACAACATCGCCAAGATTCAACATATAACCGGTTCTGGTTTGCTCACCAAAGCCCACATAAATGGCTTTTACCGAATAAGGGCCGCCCAACGGAAGCTCTTTAAAAGTGTACTCACCCTGTGCATTGGTAGAGGTTTTAGTAGTGAAACCGGTTGAGTTGTTCCGGATCTGTACGGAAACACCAGGAATGGGTTTCTTTTGCTGATCGATAATAATACCCGAAATGGATGCCTGTGTAGTTTGCGCCAGGGCTGCATGATAGGTACAGCACAGCAGTAGCAACACTGCAACTAGTAAATTTTTCGTCATTGTTTGTTTTTTTTAGTTGTGACGAAGCTTGCCTGAGCATATTAATTTTGAGGTTGCTCAGGCAGGTTTCATCATGATTAGTTTTCTGATTTTATGACCACAAAGATGTTACTGTGCTGTTAACTCAATTCTGATTTTGTATTAATAAAAAGTTATTGTCTGCTGTTTTTTTGGGGGGATATCAAAATAAATCATGTCAGATAACTTAATATTGGCCATTTATGTTAAGCCAATGTTAGGTTATATTCATACCCCGCAAACACAAACACTAAAAAAAAATTAATTGCTTTTCGCTTTTACAAAGAATTATTAAATTAGTGATGTGGTTGCCAGGCAAACAGATCTGTTTCATGGCCAATAGCAATATTTTCTTTATCAGGTGTTTTAATTACCTGATCTCATCCCAAAAAAGGCGAAAGCCAATCATCCCACAATAATAACAGTGCTTAGGCATAGAGCCTTCGTGCATTTTTTTAATATTTTTTAATGCGCTCTGCAGATTAATCTGTAGTTGCAACTACAAATCGCATACGTAAGGGGCTGCATTTGATGCTGGCAGGATCGCAATCGATAGTGGAGGGGTAGAAATCAATACTGGCGGCTTCGCATAGGATAGTGGAAGGTGCGCACTTGATAATGAATATAGCGCAATCAATACTGGCGGCTTCGCATAGGATAGTGGCAGGTGCGCACTTGATAGTGGACATCGCGCAATTGATACTGACGGCTTCGCAAAGGATACTGTAAGGTACGCACTTGATAGTGAACATAGCGCACCTGATACTGGCGGCTTCGCATAAGATAGTGGCAGGTGCGCACTTGATAGTGATCATCGCGCAATTGATACTGACGGCTTCGCATAGGATAGTGGCAGGTGCGCACTTGATAGTGGACATAGCGCAATTGATACTGGCGGTTTCGCAAAGGATAGTGGAATAGATCGATGGAACAGGCTTGCTTAACAACGCATTGAATAAAGGAAAATCATTTAGTAATAATCTATTAAAAACGAAAAACAATGACACAAAAAGAAGAAAATTATTTAACAATGGCTAATGTAACACTTCAGGTATTGAATGCGAACAAGTCGATCTGGTCTGAGCAGTCTGTATTTAGTAAAATTGTTACTGATATAGAGGAAGATGTACACAGTATTAATTCGGCCATAAACAGTGCTGGTATTAAAAGCACCGGGGCAACAGCAACCAAATATCAAACTGCAGATGCGGCCATTAACTGTGCGGTTAAATACTCCGGTTTGGCGCAGATCCATGCGCTGGAAACTAATAATACCATATTATTTGATGAGCTTAAAATATCTGCCTGGAGCTTAGAACGATTGACTGATCAACAATTAATCCCTACATTGGAACATATTTATAGCCGAATTAATGCCTTAAAAGATAAACTTAAACCTTATGGTGTATCGAAGGATGACCTGGAACTGTTTCAGAAACATATTGAAAACTTTAAACAGCATAAAGACCAGCCAAGAGTAGTTATAGCCGAACGAAAAGGATTTAACAATGCCATACCAACCTTGATAATGGAACTTAAAACATCGTTTTTTAAACTGGATAAATTGATCAAAATCTGGGAAAGCACAAATGAAAAGTTTGTAAGGGATTATGAAAATGGCAGGACTGTGATTCCTTTAGGGGCAAGGCATAAAAAGGACGGAACGCCACCGGCGCAAATGTAGATAACAAATCTATTTCGGTGGGTGGAAACACGCCACCGATAGACGAAACACATGGAAATACAGTTAGAAGAAAATATTCCTTTAAACGACGCAGATTTAAAGCACATAGAAGTTCAGGAAAAAGGATTTAAGAAGGTGCTCCCGATGGTGTTAGGAGGAAGTGTATTTTTATTGATGGCATTTACGGCGCTACTGTTGAAACATCATTTTGCAGATTTTAAATACTACGATTATATTTTGTTTGTAGGTGCCGGCTTTGCCATTTATGGTTTTTGCTATTGCTTTGCCTGGCTGTTAATGAGCTACGATAGCGCCAATTGGAAAAAAGATAGAGAAGAGGGTAAAAACAAATTGATTAGTGTGGTAATTAACCGCGATAAAACAGAACATGCAGAATACCTTACTTTTGCCGGGCCTGCTAAAAATGAAAAAATAAGAATCAGGGTAAAACCAGAAGATTATTCGCGTTACGCAATAGGAACAAAGGTATCTGTGGTCTATTTAAAATTTAGTAAAGAAGCGCTTGAAATACTAAATATGGATTAAATGGAAGCATACCGACGGACTTGTATCATGAAAGGCGGATACGAGCCTGCATACATAAAATTTTTTTTTCACCTGGGATTCGTCGCGATGGGACGATCTGTTAATATTATAGTTTATAACTTCGGCGTGGACCAATCTAAGGTGTCTTATATCGTCCCATCGGGACGTATGCCGGGTAGCCAATTTTTAATTGGCGTTTTCGTTCCGTAGGAACGTTTGGTTAATTATTCATTAATAAACAAATCATATAAGACAAAAAACGGCCGATAAACTAATACCGGCCGTTTCTCATTTTTACGCTTTTACAGTTAACCATGCATAACAGTTTTCAGTTGGCCATTTGCGGTAAGCAATTTAACAATGTTATAGTTAGGCAATTGAACGGTTCGCTATTCACAATTAACCCACTGAGCGTAGTCGAAGGGTAAAAAGTTAACCGATTAACCATTATGGCAGTTTTCAGTTAACAATTTAACAATCAAGCAATGCAACAATTAGGCGTTTCGCATCAATTAACCAATTCAAACAATTAACCAGTTAACCCCAAGGGTTATTTCTTCTCAGCAGTATATTTATCGCTGAATTTTTTATCTAATTGTTTGTGCAGGTTATCCAGGTTGATGTCTCTTCCCTGAATAAAAGCCTGTTCTACTTTATTGGTGCGCATATCCAAAGCATCGCCGGCAGAGATAAAAAATGTTGCATCTTTGCCCGTTTCAATACTTCCGGTGGTTTTATCAACACCCATCGCTTTTGCTGCGTTTAGGGTAATGGTTGATAATGCTTTTTCTTTATCCAGTCCCCAGGCTGTAACCGTACCGGCCATAAAAGGCAGGTTGCGTTGTTGCCAGTAACCATCAATACTCAGCACGACGTTTAAACCCGCATTGGCCAATACCGCGGCATTTTTATAGGGCATGTTTACATCATCATCATTGTTATTCGGCAAAGCATGAGGCTGTTTCACCACCAAAGTAATGTTGTTGTCTTTAAGGAAATCGATTACCAGATAAGCTTCATCTGCGCCTGTAATTACCGGGGTAATGCCGAATTTCTTAGCGAAATTAACGGCCGCAACGATATCCTTCTGACTATCGGCCGCAATAAATAATTTCTCATTACCGGCGAATACCTTTTTCATCGCTTCGAAACGGGTATTAATTACCTCAGGTTTGCTGATTTCTGAATAAGCCTTCGCCTCGGCAAAGAAAGAAGTTAACTGCGCAATGGCAGCCTGTGTTCTTTCGGCCAAAGCCTCGGGCGATGCCTGCTGACGGCCGAAACCACCAAAACCGCCCCTGAAACGCGGGATAACCGGCCAGGTAACATGCATGGCATCATCTGTTTTAATTGCTGCATCTTCCCAGTTCCAGGCATCGAGCTGAACCACTGATGAACTGCCCGAAACGGTGCCGCCCTGTGGGGTTGGCTGTGCCATTAATACGCCATTGCTGCGTAATGTAGCCGGAACTTTCGAATCGGTATTGTAAGCCACGATAGAACGGATATGCGAATTAAAATCGCCTATTTCCTGAAAATCCAACGTGGCTTTTACCGCTTCAATTTCTGTTAAACCCAGGTTGGTGGTTGCCGCAATAAAACCCGGATAAATGTGTTTGCCTGTGGCTACAATGCGCACTACATCATCCTGTGGTACCTGCCCGTTGGCCGTAACCGAAATAATTTTACCGTTGCCAAAAAGAATGGTTCCGTTTTCAATCACGGTTCCGTTGCCCACATGTACCGTTGCACCTGTAATGGCAATGGTTTTACTCTGTTTTTTAGCTGGCGAAATGTTTGCCTGTGCAAAACACAGCAAGCTTGTTGCCGATAAAGCCAGACTTAAAATATATCTTTTAGTGTGCATGTTCTTTCTCGTTTAATTCTGCTGAATAGTTTTCTAAAGTTTCGCAATTGTACAGGCGCGGGGCATCACCCATCGGGCGTTGCATGCGGCCACCTTTGCTTTTGCTCTCTAACATTTTTTGGATTAAACGGGCTTTCTCTACCTGTTGTGCTTTGATAATTTGAGCATCTTTATCGATATCCCAGTAAGCCACACCATCTACAAATGTTTTCTCAGCCCTGGCATAAATAGAAAGCGGATTGGCTGTCCAGATCACCACATCGGCATCTTTACCTGCTTTTAAACTGCCCACTTTATCATCAATGTGCAGCATCCTGGCGGGATTAAGTGTTACAAATTTCAAAGCATCTTCTTCCGGAACGTTACCATACAAAACCGATTTTCCGGCTTCCTGGTTTAGGTGACGGGCCATTTCAGCATCATCGGAGTTGAAAGCAGTGGTAATGCCCACATTATGCATAATTTTCCCGTTGTAAGGGATCGCCTCGGCAACTTCGTTTTTATAAGCCCACCAGTCAGAGAAGGTAGAACCTGCAATGCCATGTGCTTTCATTTTATCGGCTACTTTATAACCTTCTAAAATGTGTGTAAAAGTGTTGATTTTGAAGCCTAAGCTATCTGCCACATGGATCAGCATGTTGATTTCGCTCTGTACGTAAGAGTGGCAGGTAATAAAACGTTTGTTGTTCAGGATTTCTACAATGGCATCCAGTTCAAGGTCTTTACGTACACTGTTACCTTTTACCGATAATGCTTTTTGGTATTCTTTTGCCCGGGTAAATTCATCAACAAAGGTTTGCTCAACCCCCATACGCGTAACCGGGAAACGGGCGCCCGTACCGAAGTTACTTTGTTTAACATTTTCGCCCAATGCGAATTTGATGAAACCATCGGCACCAACAAATTTCAACTCTTCGGGCGATTTACCCCAACGTAATTTAATCAGTTGCGATTGTCCGCCGATTGGGTTAGCCGAACCATGTAAAATATGCGAAGTGGTAACCCCACCCGCCAGCTGACGGTAAATATTTACATCTTCGGAGTTGATAATATCGGCCACACGTACCTCGGCCGAAACCGATTGTGCACCCTCGTTAATACCACCTGCACCTGCAATGTGCGAGTGTTCGTCAATAATACCCGCCGTAATGTGTTTACCCGTAGCATCGATTACTTTTGCACCACTTGCCGAAAGGTTTTTACCAACAGCTTTAATCTTTCCGTTTTCTAAAAGTACATCAGCATTTTGAAGGATGCCGTCTTTCTCGTTCGTCCAAACCGTACCATTTTTAATCAATACCGTTTCCTGTTTAGGCAATTCGGTACTGCCAAAAGCAGAGAAAGGATAAATTACAGCACCCATGGCTAAAGCAGCTTTAGGTTCGTCTTTTTTAGGTGTTTCCTTGGCTGCTTCTTTGTAGATAGCTGTAAATTTTCCGGTGCTACCATCAGCCAAAGCTGATTCGCCTTTTATGGTTACCGGATTTGCAGAAGTAATGTAACCGCTTAAACGGATATCGCCCTTAGGGTTTTTCTTTAAGTTGAAATTAACGCTAATCCAATCGCCGTTTCGGGTAAAAGTAGCGGTTGTTTTTACGCTATCGGCACCAGTTCTTTCAATCGCAGCGGTTGATCCGCCACCGGTACCGGTAATTTTTAACGTTAAAGCACCCACACCATCAACGTTTAAATTATAAGTACCGCGTACATCGCTCACATCCATTTTATTGACCACAAAACGTTTGCCTTGCACCCAGTTTTCGAAAATGATGTTCCCGTTTTTAAACAGGTTATCAGATGAAATCAGAAAGTTGGCAACCTTCCCTTTTTCCAGTGAGCCTACCTTATCGCTGATGCCTAATAATGAGGCAGGGATTTCTGTAACCGATTGTAAAGCTTGTTTTTCGGTTAAACCGTTTTCTATTGCCGTGCGGATATTGGTCCAGAAATCGCGACTGTTCTCCAATCCGAAAGCCGTTAAAGCAAATTTAATTCCTGCTTTTTCCAGACTGGCCGGATTAGTTGGCGCCAGCTCCCAGCCTTTCATCTGCGACAAACTAACGTTCCGGGCTTCTGCAGGATCTTCTACATCATAAGCTTTAGGAAAAGTTAAAGGAATAATCAAGCTTGCACCTGTTGCCTTAACTTCGTTAATACGCTGGTACTCATCACCTGTTGATTTGATGATGTATTTCTTGCCGAATTCTTTACCTATTTTATCGGCACGCAGGATATTCTGCCATCCATCAACCTCAAAAATTTGTGGCATGGTTTGTTGTTTACCAAATTCATCAAGCGAGATATTGTACTCCTCTTCTTGTTTACCATACCATTGTGCATCGTAATAGGTTTGGCGCAACAAAGCAATCGATCCCATTAATGAAGTAGGATAATCGTTTGATGATGTTCCCTTGTTAAACGAATAATTTGCTGCGGTCTGGTCTTTCAAAATCACGCTGTTATCTGCACCCTCATTTAAGGTTACCGCTGCCGAAACACCACGGGCAATGCCATCGCGGCTAATTACATTTACGCTTCCGAAACCCACTTTACGCAGTTCGTCAGCTTTTTTGCTGTCGGTAGAAAAAATGTTTTTCACATAAGTTTCCGGTCTGATCGATTCGTTCCATCCATAAGCACCTTTTTTGGTCGATACGAAGATAGACTGGCGCTGACCGCCAAAACCACGTTGTTGTGCTGGCGCCTCTGCAAGGCCATAGCTGGTAAATGCGTCAATTAAAGAAGGATAAACAAATTTTCCTTTTAAATCGATCACTACATAACCTTTTGGTACGGCTAAACCGGCGCCAACGCCCTGTATGGTTTGTCCTTTAATTAAAAGTGTTGCATTGGTGAGGGTTTGATTGGCATTAACTACTATTGTTGCATTGGTGAAGGCAAACATTCCGGGTCGGGTATCAAAAGAGCCATTAACCGGGAAGGTAGTTTGCTGTGCAAACAAAAATGTAGTAGAAATTACCAGCCCAATGGCGAGTAAAATTTTCTTCATAATAAGTTTAGGGTTTAATTTGTTTAAAACTAATATAAATTAGCCTTCATTTGGTTGAATATCCTATTTTTTACAATTAATGTCTATTTTTGACTAAACATATTTGATAAAAATGTACAACATCTTAAAATCTGCGCACTCCGGATGGCGCTACATCGTATTAATTCTATTGGTTATTGCAGTAATCAATGCTTTATCGGGCTGGTTGGGTAATAAAACTTACACAGAAGGTAACCGCAAACTGAATGTATTTACACTGATTAGTGTACATATTCAATTTTTGATCGGGTTGGTGCTGTATTTCCTGAGTCCTTTAACAAAATTGCCAATGAGCGATGCCATTGGTCGTTATTTTAAGGCCGAGCATACCTCGATGATGATTATTGCCATCATTTTGATTACTGTAGGTAATGCTAAATCGAAAAAAGTAACCGAAGCCGTAGCAAAACACCGTACCATTGCCGTTTTCTTCAGCTTAGCGTTAATCCTGATTATCGTGGCCATTTTGTTAATGGTTAAAGATGTTCCCGGAAGATCTTTTTTTGGGGTTTCTTAAGAAAATATCTCTTGTGAATTAAATATAGAATCCTGCTTTAACAGAGCGGGATTTTTTCGTTGCTGTCATGCTGAATGCAATGAAGCATTTGAAAGCGAAGGGCCACAGGCTTTAAAGGATTCTTCGCTGCGACCAGGATGACACGGAGATTAAGGCTCATGACTTCAGACTTCCGACTCGGGACTAAACTTATTTTCATAAATATTTCGCTTTTTCAAAATTCTTTATATTTTTGTGGCTCATGATCAACAATATACATACATGGCTTTGGCAAAGTAATTCGAAAACGGATTGCGCTGGCTGCGTATGAAAAAAATATAGTTTATCAACCTAAACCTTATTAAAGAACCATTAAAGCCCGGCGTAGAACCACACGCCGGGCTTTTTATTGTTAAAAAATAATTTAATTAGTCATTGCGAGGCACGAAGCAATCCTACAACGATAGTAGGTCTTTCAACCCACTGCATTAAGATTGCTTCGTACCTCGCAATGACGACAACATAGTATAACGATGTATAAAATAAATACGACTTACAAAAAGATGCTTGCCGATACCACTACACCAGTGAGCATTTATTTACGTTTACGGGATGTGTACCCCAACAGTATCTTACTCGAAAGTTCTGATTACCACAGCAGGGAAAACTCGATGAGTTTCGTTTGTGCCGATCCTGTTGCCGGAATTATCTTAAAGGGATCGCGGCTGGAAACCTATTTCCCTGATGGAGCGGTAGAAATTACCGAAAGCAAAAACCTGATTGATGAAATAGCGGATTTTAAAGATAAATTTAAAGAAACGGAATTACCTGAAATCAAGTTTATTTCGAGCGGATTGTTCGGTTACTTCACCTGGAACGCTGTACAGCATTTTGAAGACATCAAATTTACTTCCGAAACACCCGAAGGCGAAGAGATTCCGGAGATGCAGTACCATTTGTACCGCTACATCATCGCTATCGATCACTTTAAAAACGAAATTACCCTTTTCAAAAATACTTTCGAGGGCGAAGAAGAGGGTGGACTGGAAAAAATGGAATACCTGATCCAGAATAAAAATTACCCTGAATATAAATTCCAGACAAGGGGGGCGGAATCTTCGAATTTAACCGATCAGGGTTTTATGGATCTGGTATCGAAATTACAGAAGCACATTTACCGTGGTGATGTTTTTCAGATTGTGCCTTCACGGGCATTTAAGCAAGCTTTTTCGGGTGATGAATTTAATGTATATCGCTGTTTACGTTCAATTAATCCATCGCCTTATCTGTTTTATTTCGATTATGGGAACTTTAAGCTTTTTGGTTCCTCGCCGGAAGCGCAGATCACCATCAAAAATAATTCGGCCAATATCTTCCCGATCGCCGGAACCTTTAAACGTAGCGGAAACGATATCGAAGATGCCGAACAGGCCCGCAAACTGGAGCAGGACCCTAAAGAAAGTGCGGAACACGTTATGCTTGTCGACCTGGCCAGGAACGATTTAAGCAGGCACTGTAACCGTGTTGAGGTGAAATCTTTTAAAGAGGTACAATATTATTCGCACCTCATCCACCTGGTAAGCAAAGTAAGCGGACACCTGCAGGAAAATGTAAGCGCTTTTAAGGTAGTTGCCGATACCTATCCGGCAGGTACTTTGAGTGGTGCACCAAAATATAAAGCCATGCAGCTGATTGACGAAAACGAAAAGCTGGGTAGAAATTTTTATGCCGGCGCGATTGGTTTTATGGGTTTTAACGAAGATTTTAACCACGCCATTATGATCAGGACCTTTATGAGCAAAAATAACGAACTGCATTACCGTGCAGGGGCCGGTATTGTTGCCGATTCGGTACCCGAAACCGAAATGCAGGAGGTAAACAATAAAATTGCCGCGCTGCGTAAAGCGGTAGAGATGGCCGAAGGAATTTAGGTTGATGTAAGATGGAAAATGTGAAATGGATGATGTAAATAAAGATATATAATGGAAGATATAAATAAAAAAACCGTATTGGTTATCGATAACTACGACAGTTTTACCTACAATTTGGTGCATTTAATTAACGAAGTTGGTTATGAGGCCGAAGTTTGGAGAAACGACAAGTTCGATTTAGCCGATGTAGATAAATACGATAAAATTTTGCTTTCACCAGGACCTGGCATTCCTGAAGAAGCAGGCTTGTTATTGGATGTCATCAGAACTTACGCGCCAACCAAGAGTATTTTTGGGGTATGTTTAGGTCAGCAGGCCATTGCCGAAGTTTTTGGTGGCACATTACTAAACTTAGGCAGGCCAATGCACGGAATTGCCACACCGGTAACGGTGGTAGATGGCGATGAACCTTTGTTTTGGGAATGTCCGCAAACCATAAATGTTGGTCGTTACCACAGTTGGGTGGTGAGTAAAGAGAACTTTCCTTCGTGTTTAAAAATCACAGCAAGAGATCACAAAAGTGAAATTATGGCGTTAAGACACGAAACATTGGATGTGCGGGGTGTGCAGTTCCACCCCGAAAGCGTACTTACTGAGTACGGCAAGCAGATGATGGAAAATTGGTTGACTGCTTAACCCCCTAGCCCCCTTAAGGGGGGACTAAATGCTGTTAACAAGAATTAAATTAAAATTAATCTATGCAAAATAACATGAACGATGGAACGAAAAAGTCCCCTTCAGGGGATTTAGGGGCGAATATTTTAGATAAAATCGTATTACGTAAAAAAGAAGAAATCGCGGCAGCGAAAGCACTCGTTTCTATCAATGATTTAGAGCATTCGGTGCATTTTAAAAGAACGCCTTATATTTTTAAAGATTTCTTACTGGCTAGCGATCGTACCGGTATTATTGCTGAGTTTAAACGTCGCTCGCCTTCAAAAGGTTTAATTAATGGCATTGCTGATGTTGCGGAAGTTACACAGGCCTACAATGCAGCAGGTGCATCTGCACTTTCGGTACTGACGGATGTAGATTTCTTTGGCGGTAAAACCGACGATATTTTGGCTGCGAGGGCTGCAAACAACATCCCGATCCTAAGAAAAGATTTTATGATCGACGAATACCAGATCTTGGAAGCCAAAGCCTGGGGCGCTGATATTATTCTGTTGATTGCGTCGATATTAACCCCGCAGCAAATCAACGATTTTGGGAAATTTGCAAAAGATTTGGGCTTAAATGTACTTTTAGAAGTACATAACCTCGAAGAGCTGGAACGGAGTATCTCTCCAAACCTCGATGCCATTGGGGTAAACAACAGAAACCTGGCCGATTTTACCGTTAATATCCAAACCTCTTTCGATCTGGTGAATAAAATCCCTGATGAGTTTTTAAAAATCTCGGAAAGTGCAATTAGTAATCCGCAGACCATTAAGGAACTAAAAGCTGCGGGCTTTAACGGGTTTTTAATCGGCGAAAATTTTATGAAGACCGATAATCCGGGAGCTTCTATTAAGGAATTTGTAGCGCAGATTTAGCCTTATAAAACCTTCTAGGTCTCAAAGACCTATAAGGTTTGAAAGGTCGTTCGCAAATTTCGTATCTTTGTACCAATTACATGGGAAAACAAAAATTATATGATACTGCCGTTGTGCAGGAACGGGCAATTTTAGTTGGTGTGGTTACACCTGGCGAAAAAGAAGCCCAAACAAAAGAATATTTAGATGAGCTGGCCTTTTTGGTTGATACAGCTGGCGGGAAGGTTGAAAAGGTTTTTACACAGAAAATGTTAAAGCCAGAGCGTGCTACATTTGTGGGTACAGGTAAGCTCGAAGAAATTAAAGCCTACGTAAAATCAGAAGAAATTGATGTGGTGGTTTTTGATGACGAGCTATCGCCATCGCAACTGCGCAACATCGATCGCGAGCTTGGTGTGAAAGTATTGGACAGAAGTAATCTGATCCTCGATATTTTTGCGAACAGGGCCCAAACGGCACAGGCAAAAACTCAGGTAGAGCTGGCACAATTACAATATGTTTTACCCCGCTTAACGGGTATGTGGACGCACCTTGAACGCCAGAAAGGTGGTATCGGGATGCGCGGACCGGGTGAAACCCAGATTGAGAGTGACAGGCGTATTATTTTAAATAAAATTTCGCTGTTAAAAGAGCGTTTAAGAAATATCGACCGTCAGAACGAAACACAGCGTAAAAACCGCGGTCAGCTGATCAGGGTGGCTTTGGTTGGTTACACCAACGTGGGGAAATCCACCATTATGAACATGCTTTCCAAATCGGAAGTGTTTGCTGAAAATAAGTTATTTGCAACCCTGGATACGACTGTTCGCAAGGTAGTGATCGAAAATTTACCTTTCCTGCTTTCTGATACTGTTGGATTTATCCGCAAACTGCCTCACCATTTGGTAGAATGTTTTAAATCTACTTTAGATGAGGTACGCGAAGCCGATTTACTGATCCACGTGGTAGATGTGTCGCATCCTAACTTCGAAGATCAGATTAACACGGTTAACGAAACGCTGAAAGATATTGGCGCGATTGATAAAGACATGATTTTGGTTTTTAACAAAATTGATGCCTACGTTTCGCCAGAGGTTGACAGTGAAGAAGATGATGGAAAGCTTACTTTAGAAGACTTTAAGAAAAGCTGGATGAGTCATGATAAAGTGCCGGTATTGTTTATTTCGGCTACCCAAAAAGAGAACTTAGAAGAGTTTAAAACGTTATTGTACGATAAGGTTAAAGCTGCGCACGTGGCGAGATACCCGTATGATAGTAATTTGTTATATTAGATAAAATCCGTCATTGCGGTGCAAAAATAAACCTCGCAGGTTTTTAAAACCTACGAGGTTTCATCGTAAAGGCGATAATTATAAACATTATGGAAAGTAAACGTCAGCAGAAATTTGCAGGAGTATTACAAGAGGAGTTGGCACAGGTTTTTCAGCGCGAGGGTGCTGCATTTTTGCCAAATACATTGGTCACCATTACGCGTGTTAGGGTTTCGCCGGATTTAGCCGTGGCTAAGGTGTACCTGAGCTTTTTTAATACCAATAATACCACACTTTCTATCAATACCGTAAATGCACATTCGGGCGAGATCAGGTATAAACTGGGCAGCCGTATCCGCCATCAGGTAAGGGTGGTGCCAGAGCTTACTTTCTTTGTAGATGATACCAATGAATACGTAGAGCGTATGGATCATCTTTTTGATAAGATTGCAAAAGAACCAAGGCAAAAAGACGAAGACAGCGAATAATTTTTTGTGAGGAAACTAAGGGAACCCGTTAATTTCTTCACACACTTTATCCCGGCATTGATTGCGGTTCCGGCAGGATATGTATTGCTTCAGAAGTGCCATACACCGATCGAATTTACCGCAGCCTGGATTTACAGTATAGGTACTTTTATCCTTTTTGGGGTAAGCGCCATGTATCATGGTTATCCGGCTAGCGATTATGGCGTTCGTTTTTGGCAGAAATTTGATCACTGCTGCATTTATTTGATGATAGCAGGTTCTTACACACCAACAGCCTTATTGGTTTTTGATGGCTGGTTGCGCTGGAGTTTATTCGCCATTGTCTGGATTATCGCTATTGTAGGCTGTTTGCTCAAAATCTTTAATCGATTAAAAAGTACAGCCATATCATTGTCTATCTATATATTAATGGGTTGCCTGATTGTGCCTTTGCTACAGAAAATGCTGGTTACTTTACCTGTCGGTGCAATTTTCTGGCTGCTTTTAGGAGGCATTTTCTATATTGGCGGAACCTATTATTATGCGAAAGATAAACAACTTTCCAGATGGATGCACAGCCACGAGTTGTGGCACCTGTTTGTAATTGGAGGGGCATTGTCACACTATATTTATAACTTCGTTTATATCTTTAAATAATTGCAGATGCAAACTTTCGATCAGGTTATTCAATCCAATGCATCATTCATCCAAAAAGTTGTCGATTTTGATGTAAAATACGATCGGCTTTTGGCTTTAGATTTTACTGTGGCCAATACTGAATTAACAGACGAAATTCTGGATGATACGGATCTGTTTTCGGATTGGGTAAATAAAAAACTTACAGAAAATAATGCCCGTTACGGCATTGGCGGTTACAACGAGCACCGCACCATTTATTCGCGCAGTGCACATTTTGATACCGGAGAAGAACCGCGAAGGTTACATTTAGGCGTAGATATCTGGGGACCAGCAGGAACACCGGTCTACAATTTTTACGATGCCACTGTTCAAAGTTTTGCAAATAACAACAACTTTGGCGATTATGGCGCTACCATCATTCTAACTTACGAAATAGACGGTTTTAAATTTAATGCCTTATACGGGCATTTAAGTCTTTCCTCATTAAACGGACTTGAGGAAGGTAAATTTATCCCTGGTGGAACTAAAATAGCCGAGCTAGGAGCTAAAGAAGAAAATGGCTACTGGCCGCCACATCTTCATTTTCAATTGATCGAAAATATGGATGGATTAAAAGGCGATTACCCAGGTGTATGCAGGTTTAGCGAAAGGGAAAAATACCTGGCCAACTGCCCCGATCCGAATTTAATTTTGAAAGCTACTTTTTTGTAACCGCAAAGATCCTGTGACTCCGCTCAGGATGACAAACCGCCTGAGCTTATCTGTGTTTTCCGTGCCTCCGGTGCAAAATTTTAAACCATTGGGAAGATATAAGCCTTTAAATTAGCCTCGCAACATCGTCATCTCGAGCGGAGTGCAACGTAGTCGAGAGATCTTATTGAAGCAGATCTCTCCATTCCGCTGCGCTTCAGTCGAGATGACGGTCTGAATTTAACTGGCTGATTAAACCTTCTTTTCTCCACTAAAAACTTTGCGTTTTCTGCGCTAAACTGCTTTAGTCTTTCAGCCTTATGCTTTCAGCTTTTTTTAGTAAATTAGTACAATGAAAAACCTGTTCATCCTTTGTTTAATTTTCTGCTGTTCGCTGGCGATGGGCCAGGTTCAGTTTAAATCGGGTAAAAATGGTTTTGTCAATTTTTTGAGAGAAAATACCGTTTATCCCCGCTTTTCTAAAGATAATTGTGTTCAGGGAACGGTAAATGTAAGTTTTAAGCTTGATGAACAGGGAAAGGTTTATTTTTCAAAAATAACCAAAGGCATATTATCTGACCTCGATGAAGAAGCATTACGTTTGGTTCGGTTGAGTAGTGGCAAATGGCAGGTTCCGGCGGGTTATGATACCACTGTTTCGATTATAGCTCCGGTTAATTTTGTACTTTCAGGATATAATTGTGAGGGAAAATCGAGCGAAGAAATGCAGGAGGCCATCCGGAGTTATCAGGCGGAAGAGGCTTTGACTAATTCGGTCATTAATTTTTATAAAAATATCGATCAGGCTAAACCCGGACAGGAAGTTCAGATTATTGCCATTAAAAATCAACTGGGCATTGATGATGAATATTTAGATGACCGGATAAAAATGGGTTTGAAAAAAATTAAGCAGGGCGATAAACAGGGTGCCTGCGAAGATTTTATCTTTGTTAAATATATGGGCAGTAAAAAAGCTGATGATTATTTGGCCAAATACTGTAAGTAGAATAAATTAATGAAAAACACCACTCGATTTTTTGCCTTGCTGGATATCATTAGCATTGCCTTGCTGGCCAAACAATTTTGGCAGATTTTAACACATTTAAATGAAATTCCAGATCAGATACTATCGCAGGCTAAAGTAATTTTACTGTTGCCCCTATTTGTGTCGCTTTTTATTTCTGCACTGGGTTTAATTCTGTTCAAAAAATTCGGTTTTATCACCTATTACATTCAGTTTCCCTTCCGTTTAGTGGTTTGGGTATTTTCCATTGGTTTTATTACGTATTTGCCCGAAATTTTAAGCCTAGGCGATCGCTGGTTTGATATCCTATTCCGCGTATGTTTCATAGCCGAATTTTTCAGGTTATATTTTACAATCAGGATTCACCGTGCCTCATTCTGATTGGCCAGGTAAAACCACGGTTATGGCAGCCGGTAAAATTTTTGCCTCAACGGTATTTACTTTGCCAATATATTCTCCATCTACCTGGAAATGCGCCTGATGTTTAGAAGAAATTTTCACCTCAGCTGTTTGAAAAACTTCAATTTTTTTGGGGTTAAAAGGCAATTTTGTGATCCATATCTTTAATATTTCGAGGTAGGAATAATCTTTTACCAGCACCACTTCAAAAAGTTCATCGTCCAGTTTCCCATCGGGGTTTATCTTTAATCCCGAGCCATACATGGTTGCATTGGCTATGGCTACCATGGCCGCTTTCGAAGTAACCGTTTCATCTTTAAGTTTCAGTTGCACTTCCATGCGGCGATGGTTCCACAGGGCGTGCCAGGTAGCCTTTGCATAGCCCCACATGCCGCGCTCTGGCAGGGTATCAAATTTCTTTACCAGATAGGCGTTAAAACCCAGGTCGGATAAATGGATACAGATTTCATCGTTCAGTTTAACCACATGAATTTTTTGCAACCGGCCTTCATCCAAAAGTGCCAAAGCCTCTTCAATATCAGTAGGTATGCCCAATTCTTTCGCCATTCCATTGGCCGATCCTGCCGGGATAATCCCGATAGGCGTTTCGGTATTCAATAAACATTCGGCTACAAGCTTTAATGTTCCGTCGCCGCCAACTGCCACCACGCGGTCGGCTTTCGAACTGGTAATTTTTGCCTTTATCTTTTCTAAAGAGCAGTCTTTTGGCAATTCGAACAGATCAACTTCAGTATTTTTTGCATCGAAATGTGCAGAAATTACTTCCTTTAAGTTTATATCGTGACTTCCAGAGCCCGGATTGATGATGAACAGTAATTTCATTTTGGTTACCTTATGTTTACCTCACAAACAACTTTTAATAAACTCTGTTTTAATAACAATGAATAAATCTGTTAGTGTAAAAGTATATCATGGTTATGGTCACGAGCAAAATTTGGTTGTTTATGGTCATGTTTTTAAGCATAAGGCAAAAACAGAGCAGGTTTACAGCAACAATATCTTTGTAAATATCATTTATCTCCTGAAACTTTTTATTTTAAAACCCTATGCTTTTGCAGAGGTGCGCCTGCAGTTTTTTGATCAGACGATTTATAACAAAACAGAAGCTGATGGCTTTTTTAAATTCGAATGGAAAGCAGAACATAATATCCCGGCAGGCTGGCACGATGTAAAGGTAGAAGCGTTAAATGCTGATGGAAAGGTTTTAAATGTGGGCGACGGTAAAGTTTATGTGCCTCATATTACGCAGTATGCTTTCATTTCTGATGTGGATGATACCGTTATGGTTTCGCATTCGGCAACTATTGGCAGGCGGTTAAGGGAGCTTTTTATCAAAAATCCGCATACGCGGAAAACTTTTCCTGCCGCGGCCAGTCATTACCAGCAACTGGCCTTATCTCATACTGATCCGGAGCAGCCAAATCCCTTTTTTTATGTAAGCAGCAGCGAGTGGAATTTGTACGATTACCTGATCGAAACTTTTAAGTTTAACAAATTGCCCGATGGCGCTTTTCTATTAAATACCTTAAAAAGATGGAAAGACCTCATTAAAACAGGCAAAACCGGCCATGAAGGAAAATTATTAAGGGTAATGCGCATTCTGGATGCCTTTCCGAACCAGAAATTTGTATTTTTTGGCGATAATTCGCAGCAGGACCCTGAAATTTACAGTTCGATAGTAGAAAAATATCCCGAAAATATCGAAGCGGTTTATATCCGCAATATCCGCAGTGAAAAAGCGGAAGAAACCATGAGTTTGCTTAAAAAAGTAGAAAATAAAGGGGTGAGGGCTTGCTTATTTAACAATAGTGAAGAAGCAATTGAGCATTCTAAAGCAATAGGATTGATTCGATAGTTTTTGGAGCGCAGGGGTTGTGCTCATCGGGTTTAACTGTCCCGCTTTTCTTCCTGCCCCGATGAAATATCGTGGGCATCCATTCAATCGGGGCTAAGTACAAAGTTTTTTGCTAATGGGAACAGGCCACAGTTCAATAAACCTGACAGGAGCGGGCACCGAACGCAGAGAGGTAAAGCGGATGGCAGGACTTCCAGATCTGATAAACACAGACCCCCGGTTTTTCAAAAGAATGTTTAAAGATTCTTCCCGAATCTTCGGGATCGAAATATAGGAACTATTAATTAAGAAATCGATTTTCCGAAAGGCGTAAAGGCCAGGTTCATCAGCTTAAAATGCTGGCGGCCGAACGGAATGCCTATGATGGTAATGCAAAGCAGGATGCCAAAAAACAAATGCGTTAAGGCGATCCAGAAACCACCACAAAAAATCCAGATCAGGTTCATAACGGTAGAAAGGCAGCCCGTATTTGATGAAGTATCGGTTATTTTAACCCCAAAAGGCGCAAGGCCCACAATGGCGAATTTAAAACATTGGATACCAAAAGGAATACCAACAATGGTAAGGCAAAGGATTAAACCTCCGATAATGTATTCGAAAAAAATGAAGATGCCGCCAAAAATAATCCAGATGATATTGCCTAAAAAGTTCATTGTGTTTGTTTAGGATAAGATTTAGGAATTTGCTTTTTGTTACAGATAACATGTGCATTCTTAATAGATTCTCTGTAATTTAGAATTACACACAAAAGAAACACAACATGAAAAAATTAATTCTTGCAGCGGTACTCGCCGCCTGCTTTGGGCTATCTGATGCCAGAGCTCAAAATGTTAACGGAGTAAAATTGACTGATATCCATGTAGATTACATCCAGGTACGGGCAGTAAAAAGTTTTTTAGCCGATAAACAATGGATTGCCTTTGAATATGGACAGAAAGTGGGTGATTATAGCGAAACGTACATCAGGGACGATAATGACAAAAAGCTCGAATTTAATTCAGCATTAGATTGTGTGAATAAGTTGAAAGGCTATGGCTACGAGCTGTTGAGTGTTTACACCGAGCAAACCGGTACGGATTCTAACCGGCCCGTTTATGTGCTGAAGAGGAAGTAAGGCATAACTTCTTTGAAATCACCGTCATCTCGAGCGGAGAGTAACGAAGTCGGGAGATCTATCGAGGCAGATCTCTCCCTGCCCGATGCAGGCGGGCATTTCACTACGTTTCATTCGGGATGACGGACCTTTCTATATAAAATCGAGTGTATTAAATTTCTTATTCAGGATATCAGCATTATTAACATCCAGCCATTTATCGAGAATGGTACCATAAACCTGCCTGAAATCCAGCTGGTATTTTAAATCGCCGGTATCCAGATCACTTAAGTTTGGTGCAGCATTGAAAATGCCTTGTTTCTTTAACTTTCCGCCGAAAACAAACATGTTATTTGCCGTTCCGTGGTCGGTGCCGTTACTGGCATTTTGTTCTACCCTGCGGCCAAATTCGGAGAAGGTAATTACCAAGGTATCATCTAATTTATTATTGGTTTTAAGATCTTTTAAGAAAGCGGCTATGCCTTCGCTATATTGTTTAAGCAAATTCCCTTGCTGACCGATCTGGTTTACATGGGTATCGAAACCGCTTAGCGAAACATAATAAACCCTTGTTTTTAATCCCGAAGAAATAAATTTAGAAACGGTTTTCAGTTGGTTGGCAAAACCCGAGTTAGGGTAAGTTGATTTAGACTGATAAATTTTGGAGGTATTCTGGATATAATTGGCAGAAGAAGACGTTTCGATCATCGTTTTATATAAATAACCGAGATTATCTTCGTCCAGATGCTCTTTATCATTCTGCAACATGGCTTTAAAAAACGGATCGTTGGTATTGCGGAACAACGCTGCGGGGTCTTTAAGGGCAATGCCTTTTTTAGTTTGTCCTTTCATGGCCAGAGAAAGCGAATCATCTACTTCAATTGCCGTATAAGGAAATTTGCAGGTTTGGCAGTTGCTATCTAAATAACGGCCAATCCATCCCGTAGAAAGGAATTGATTGCTATCGCTACCAGTTTGCCAGATATCCATCGAACGGAAATGTGAACGATCAGGATTTGGGTAACCCACATCATTAATAATGGTCATCCAGCCCTGATCATGTATTTCCTGCAGTGCGGCCATGTTCGGGTTTAAACCCTGCATATCATTCAGCTTAATTACTTCCTCAGGTTTAATGGCAATGCTTTTCCTTTTTTGATAGTAAATGTCATTTCCGAAAGGAATAACCGTATTCAAGCCATCGTTTCCCCCAGAGAGCTGCACCACAACCAGATTCTTGTATAAACTCAATTCATCAAGCGCCATGGCCTCGAGCGGTTTCATAAAAGCCGGAACAAATAGCGAACCTGCTGCCACAAATCCTGTATTTCTTAAAAAGTTTCTTCTGTTCATTTTGCTAATGTTTTAGTTTGGTGGTTGACTTGGTTATTGGTTCATGGTATTTTGGTTGATGGTTCATGGCCACGATATTTAAGGGTAATAATTCATGGTTCTTTGACTTATTGTTTTGGGTTTACCGAATCAGCTATCAACCATGAGCTATCAAACCATTAACAATTATTCAAATTTAATATTCGATTAGTTTATCCATGCTAGCAAAGCTGATACTCCGGCATACTCGTAATCTCTACCGCTGTACTCCGCAACCCTTTATTATCGCTAACCATCGTGGTAATTTTATCGTTTAATTTTGGCTGTAGTAAAAACCGGGTAAGTTCTAATGGCGTTAATCCCTTTGGTAAAGTGCTTAAAAATTTAGACCAGTCGGCATTTGCATTAACGTATGATTTCGGCTTGCTGTTAGCATTGGCATTAGTGGTTGCCACCCTGCTCAAAGCAATTACGGCTTCATCTTCCGGATCGGCCTTACCACTGAAATCGATTTCCCCGTCATTTAAAACCAGCGAAGGAATGCGCATCCTTAACATTAGCGAGGAGCTGTCGATCCAGCTTTGTCCGCCAGGCCAGCCCGCAACATTTGGCGGATTAAATAAATACTGACCTAAACTGCTCTGTAACTGGATTAAAACCTGTGGTTTATTGTAAGTGACATAAAACTCGCGACTTAAACCCACTAAAAATTCAGCCGGTGATTTAATTTTTGTGCCTACATTTTCCGGACTGTAAAACCAATCGGAGGTAAACATTTTTTTCATCATCGAAGCGATGTCGTATTTCGAATTGTAGAAATGTGCAGCCAGTTCTTTAACATGATCCTCGTTGGGATTATCATTTACAAAGAATTTATACACTTTTCTGGCGATAAATTGTGAAGTTTCGGGTTTTTCTAAAATAATATCGATGATGTTTTCGCCTTCAAAATTTCCGGTTTTACCGAAAAAAGTTTTGGTACCGGTATCGTGAAGGTTCTGTCTGAAAATAAATGAACCATCTTTATCGTACATCCAGCCGGTAAAAGAACGGGCAGATTCTTTAATATCCTGTTCCGCATAATTACCTCTACCCAGGGTGAAAAGCTCCATGAGTTCGCGGGCGAAATTCTCATTTGGCTTGCCTTTCTTGTTCTGCTGGTTATTGAGGTATTGCAACATGGCCGGCGACTTAGAAACTTCAACCAGCAGGGTTTTAAAGCTGCCCAATGCATTTTTGCGTTGAATGTTGTTTAGCTGTTGTGCAAAAAAAGGATTGTTGCTTCGGCAGGCAAAATGCCCATGCCAAAAAAGCGTCATTTTCTCCCTTAGTGGTGCATCGGTATTGATCATCTGATTGATGAATGCAATGTTGAGGTCACGGCTTACTTCGTTCTGCTCGCGCACAATTTGCTGGCGCATTTTCTTTTCATCATCAGTCAGGTCTTTCTTAGCGTATAAACCCGCCTGTACCAAAAGTTGCCGTCTTGATTCAAAATCATTCACTAATTTGATCGGATCGTCTTTTTGAGAATCCTTAAGCAGGTTATCAACCACTTTATCGAGGTTTTTTTTGCTTAATTTCTGTAAATCGGTATAAGAAATTCCGAAGCCCGCCCGGTTGTAAAGATGTTTTACTTTTAAGAAATTATCTTTTGCGTTCATAATGGACAATTTAACAGTATGACTTATTTAAAACGCAAGGGTTTAATCTTTGTTTTCTTTCTTATTTTCGCCTATGTTTTTTCAACTCTCTGATGATCACCCCGGTTTCCCTGATCCAGCTTTGGCAGAAGAAGATGGTTTATTGGCCATTGGTGGCGATTTGAGTGTGGAAAGGCTGTTAATTGCCTATTCAAACGGTATATTTCCATGGTTTAGCGAGGGTGAACCTATTTTATGGTACTCGCCACATGAACGCTGCGTCATTTATCCAGCTAAAATCAAGGTCAGCAAAAGCATGAAGAAAATTTTAAAGGGCGAGGTTTTTAAAATTACTTTTAACCAGGCTTTTGCAGAAGTGATCCGGAATTGTGCCACAACGGAAAGAAAAGGGCAGGATGGAACGTGGATTACCAATGAAATGCAGCAGGCTTACATCAATCTGCATCAGCAGGGTTTTGCACACAGTGTAGAAGTTTGGCTGGAAGACCAATTGGTTGGCGGCTTGTACGGGCTAAAAGTTAACCGCGTGTTCTGTGGCGAAAGCATGTTCAGCCATGTAAGCAATGCCTCAAAAGCTGCACTCATCTTTTTAAGTAAAATGAATATCGATTTAATTGACTGTCAGTTACCGAATGATCATTTAATGAGTTTAGGTGCAGAAATGATTGATCGTGAATTGTATATGGAGGTGTTACAGGCAGGTTAATGCCAAAATCCGCTTAGTTTGTCAATTTATTTGAAGCGCAGCTTGCTGCTACTATTTAGGTTTCTTCCCGCTTTCCGTTTTATCCCGAAGAAAAATCGGGATGTTCACTTCAATCGGGGCTAAGGGGCCAGGCTTGAATTGCTATTTTCGGCTAACGCCATAAGAAATTAATTTTGGATGGTTCTCAGAAGTATTACTGCATGTTTATTTTCAAATAAAACGCAAAGAATTATTGCTCACTTACTATCATCAATTAAACCTTGCTCGCGCATGGCGTTTTCTATTCTTCTGTCAGGAATAAACCAGATGCAGGCCACCAGGAAATAAAGTGCAACACCGATCCATGGATTGATAAAACTTAAGCCGATGCCAGCAATATAGAAGAGTAGTGAGAATTTTCCTTTGGCATCGTTACCAATGGCATGTACCACTAACGAATGCTGCCCTTCGGTTCTTTTAATTACGATAACGAGTAAAGTATAAGAAATTGCCGCAAGAAGGAGTACCGCGCCGTAAATAATAACCGGCCATAAAGCAAAATGATGCTCGCCCATCCACCCGGCAGCAACCGGAAATAAAGAAAGCCAGAACAGAAAATTTAGGTTGGCCCAAAGCATCGATCCGTTTACCTTTTTTACTGCGTGCAATAAATGATGGTGGTTATTCCAGTAAATGCCAACATAAATGAAACTGAGGATATAGCTGATAAATTTAGGGATCAGTGGTTTTAAGGTTGCCAAAGTTTCGCCATGTTCGGGAACTTTAATCTCTAAAACCATAATGGTAATGATGATTGCAATAACACCATCGCTAAATGCTTCTAATCTGCCTTTGTTCATTATTGTTTTTTCGTTAGATAACTAATTACACCAGTTCTGTATTCGGGATCTTTTTCGTTTAAAGCTATAAGTTTATTGGTGAAGTCAAAATTTACAAAAAGTTCAGGAATATCATCATCTGTTGGTAGAAATGCTTTAAATCGATATTGCCCGGAATTATAATCTACGTCTGTTTCATTTAGGTTTGCTACCTCAAAAGTCATCTTATCTGTGCGCATCTTATTTTTTGATTTCAAATTATAAAGCTTTGTAAGAGCAGTTACAAGTCTGTCACTCTCTTTACCAATCGATTGGAATGAAATCCCATTGGCTAGAAAAGTGTTTTTCATTTCTCCATTTACAATGCCAGCTTTAATATTCTTTTTCAATGAAATTTCGAGGCCAACAGTATCGGTATGATCAAGCCCTTGTGCTTTAAAAATTACAGTAGAATCCGTTTCTTTTTTACTTACAATGTTTAACATCAGATCAATAAAGCCGTCATCTGCCTTTTTTATAACAATTTGAGTTAAATCTTTTTCTGAAGGTTTGCAGGAAAATAAAAGAAAAATGGTAATCAAAGAGAGCAATTTTTTTTTCATTTTTTAAAAGCGTTTGAGTTAACTACAATTATCAGTCAAATTATTTTATAAAACAAAACCTGCAAGCTTTTGGCCTGCAGGTTCCTTATTGTTGTTTTGTTGAAATTATAATTCTCTTACCCAGATATTTCTAAAGCTAATGGCCGGACTTGGGTCGCCGTGATCTTGTAATTTAATCGAAGCGGGACCATGCTTTTTGTATTCAGGGGCACCAATATAACGGGTTTCGCCTTTTAAAACATAACCATTTTGTAAAAGCACTCCATTTAGAAACAAAGTAACGCTTGCCGGTTTTTGTACTGTTCCATCTTCGTTAAAGCGTGGTGCATTCCAGATGATATCGTAATACTGCCATTCGCCTGGTTTTTTATTGGCATTGGCTAATGGAATGGCTTGTTTGTAAACACTTCCGGTTTGTCCGTTAACATAGGTTTTGTTATTATAAGCATCCATGATCTGGATTTCGTAACCATCATCACCACCGCCGGTTGAAGCTAAAAATACGCCACTGTTACCTCGTGCCTGACCTTCGCCAGAAATATTTTCAGGAATTTTCCATTCCATATGCAATTGGTAATCGGTAAATTTTTTATTGGTTTCGATATTTCCTGTACCTTTTTTTACTGTGAAAAATCCATCGTCTATTGTCCAGGCAGCTGGCTTAGACGGATCTTTAACAGAGTGCCAGGCATCTAAATTGCGGCCGTTAAAAAGGACAATTGCATCAGAAGGTGCATCCTGAGGTAATTTGCCTGGGGTAACAATTTTAGGTACAGGCGACCAAACCTCGGTTGTTTTGGGGTCTTTGGCAGGATCTGGTTTTTTATCTTGTGCCATAACTTGCCCCGCAAATAAAACAGGAATAAATAATAGTGTGTATTTGTTCATAATTGTGGTTTAACTTTTTAAAGTTAACCAGTTTATTAAGAAATGGAAATTTAGTATTTAAAATTTTACCCCAAATCGTCAACAACGTAGGTTTCACTTATAATCACTTCATCGGGGGCAATATCTTCTTTGCGCTGCTCGGCTAAATCGCGCAACGGGCAGTAACCTGTAATGCCGCGGTATAATAAACCTGCACCTATAGCTGCACCGGTTAAACCAATTACCGGGTGTGAAAATATACTGGTAATGCCTTTAAATAATAAATAGGTACCAGCCGCTCCTGATAACCAACGCTCGGATTTTGAAACATTTTCGAACAATTCAGGGTATTTCCAGGCTTCTTTAACATTATTTACTGCGGTATTAAAATCTTGATTTGTCATGATGGTAGAATTTATGTTCTATTGTATAACAAGTTAAGAGGGAATGAGTTTTGAAAAGAAAATTAAATTGTAAAAGGTGATTATTCCAGCGGAGTTTTTTCCAAACCGTCATTTCGAGCGAAGTGCAACGCAGCCGAGAAATCTATCCGGAGGTAATCATTCCAGCGAATCGTCATCCTGAACTTGTATCAGGATCTTTCATGCAAGGTAGATCTCTCCATTTCGCTTTGCTTCAGTCGAGATGACGCTACTTTTATAGAGTTGCCGAGATGATCATTTTATGCAAGGATCGGTGTGAGGAACGTGGGAGATTTATGTCAAAATTGAACTTGCTTACAGGCGTTTTGCTAACTAATAAGCTAATGACTAATTTAACCAATTGCCTTTGGCAATTTTAATTCAATATATCCCTGATATCCTCTTTACTCAACGATTTAAAGAAACTTTCTTCTGTGGTAATCAATGAGTTGGCGAGCGATTTTTTACGGTTCTGCAAGGCAAGGATTTTCTCTTCAACGGTATCCTTTGCAATGAATTTATAGATGAAAACCTTTTTGTCCTGGCCAATACGGTGTGTCCTGTCGATGGCCTGCTGCTCTACAGCGGGGTTCCACCACGGATCGAGGATAAAAACATAATCGGCTTGTGTTAAGTTTAACCCCACACCACCGGCTTTTATGGAGATCAGGAAAACCTTTAAATCTGTATTCTGCTGAAATTCGGAAACAATTTCGCCACGGTTGCGGGTGGCACCGTCTAAATAAGCAAAAGGAATATTCTCCGCCTCAAAATGTTTTTTAAAGATATCGAGGTGTTTTACAAACTGAGAAAATACCAGAACCTTATGACCGCCTTTAAGCACATTATCTAAAGTGTGGATTACATTTTCAAATTTGCCCGAATCAGAAATATATTCGCCATCGATCATTACGGGATGATTAGCCAGCTGGCGCAAAGCGGTTAAGCCCTGTAAAAGCTGAACCTGTTTTTGCGCAAAAGTGCCATCATCCATACTCTGCAATAAATCGTTACGGTAGGCAGATTTTGTCTTTTCGTAATAAGCGGCCTGGTCTTCGCTCATGTCGCAATAAATTACCTGCTCCGTTTTTGGCGGTAACTCTGCGGCCACCTGCTCTTTTGTTCTGCGAAGTACAAATGGTTTGATGATCGATTGCAGTTTTCGCGCTTTTTCCTCGTCTTTTTTCTTTTCGATCGCCTGCACGTATTCTTCGAAGAAAAAGGCCTGCGTACCCAATAAACCGGGGTTTAAGAAAGTTAATTGCGACCATAAATCGCTCACTGAATTTTCTACCGGTGTACCGCTCAGAATCAGTTTGTGTTTCGATTTTAAGCTTCTAACGGCTTTAAAAGATTTAGATGCCGGGTTTTTAATGTTCTGACTTTCGTCGAGAATGATATAGTTGAAATAGAAATTTTTCAGTTCGTCTACATCCACCCTGGTTACGCCATAAGTAGTAATAATGATGTCGTAATTGGCAAAATTGGCCACATCCTTATTCCGGTTAGTACCTGTATGCGCCAAAATTTTAAGCTTTGGTGTAAACTTTTTCGCTTCTGTTAACCAGTTATAAATTAACGAGGTAGGCATGATGATCAGCGATGTGGTTTGTGTGCCCAACAATTGATCATCTTCCTTCACTTTTTGCAGCATGGCCAAAGTCTGGATGGTTTTACCCAAACCCATATCATCGGCTAAACAACCACCAAAATTATATTCGCGTAAAAAGCTAAACCAGTTATAGCCCGCTTTCTGATAATCGCGTAAACTGCCTTTAAAATGCACGGGCATCTGCGTATCGGCAATGTCTTCAAAATCTGATAAGCGCTGAAGCTTACGTTCTAGCGTAACATTTGCCAAACTATCTTCGGCCAGATCGTTAATTAAACCGATGTGGTGTTTCTTTAATTTAAGCGTTTGCCCGGCTTCTGCCAGACTGAACAGACTGCCATATTGGGTAAACCATTTATCGGGGATAATGGCTACTTCTCCATCAGGCAATAAAAACTCACGCTTTTTATGTAAAATATGCTGTTTTAAGGACAGGAAAGGAATCTGGTATTTGCCAAACCATACTACAGCATGAATATCGAACCAATCGTTTCCTTCTTTAACTTCAAGATCGATTTTACTGGCACCCAACACAAATTTTTTCTGTCCTGTGGCCTGTTCAATTTCAAAACCTGCTGCCTCTAATAGCTCAATATGCTCATTTACCCAGTTAATGGCAGCATAACTTGGGTTTTCATCTGCAGCACCTACTTCGAGGTTGCTGAACAAAGAACTTGTTTTTTTAAGTCCTAATGAAAGCAACAGGTTAAACTGCTTTTTCTCCCATTCGGCCGAGCGTTTTATCCGGTGGAAAATATAATTATCGGCCGTTTTTTCTAAACGTACGGTTACTTTATGCGCATTTTCGACCGGAAAAGTATATTCGCCATACTTAAAATATAATTGGATCTGCGATAAACCGCCATCTACATATAAAACCTTAATTACCGGTGTTGCCTCAAACTGTTCGGTTCTGATTTCGAAACCCTCTGCATACACATGGTGTTTTTCGATCAGTGGCGCAACAAATTTTTCGAAATAAGTGGCTTCGGTAGTTTTGGGGATGGCAATAAAACGTTTGTTTAGAAAAGGCTGGAGTTTTTTGCCCTCAATATCCTGATCAAAAAAGTACAATACATCGTTCAGTAATAACCAGGCAGGTTTGTTACTGATAATCTGCGCTTCTTTAAACATAAACTCAATGCGCAGGTTCTGGTATTTAATGGTCGGGAAATAACGGGTTTCGGTTTCATTCCTCCTGAAATGGAAGAGGATAGAGGCAGGTTCATCTGCAAGTTCGATTTTACGCTCTACAGGCCAGCCATCTTTATCCATTACATATAGCTCGTTTTTAACCTTTAAAATTTCTAAGGCTTCGGCGAGTTTCTTTTCAATTTTCGGGCGCACGTTTTCGTAAAACTTATCGTCGAAAACCTTGGTGAAAAACTCGGTTGGCCTGATTAATTTTTTATAATACTTTTTAATCAGCGAGTCCTGTTCAATGTCGTCTAAAATCTTGATCAGCTTATAATCGATTTCACTCAGGCAGGCATTAAATTCTTCTGCGGTATGGGTAAAAATCCGCTGGTAGGTAAAAGAAAAATCGCCCTGAGGATTTAGCTGAACAACGTGAGGTTCAATTAAATAGCCAAGGTACTCATGTTTGCACAAAGAGTACACCACTTTACAGGCTTTAGAACTATCGACACGTAACATTGATGGATTTAAAATTTTTGTAAGCTAAGCGCTTAAAAAACTTTAAACTTACAATATTTTGGGATTACATCAAAAGAACTGGCCGTTTTTGGGAGAAAAAATATAGAGAAATTTTATGCGTAATAAAAATAAAGCTGAAAGGCAATAGTTTAACCGGCAGCTGTTAATCAGGAGGGTAAAATGCCCCGCCCGGGATGCAAATATTAATACTTTATAATTGATAACAACTTATTATCTTAGCAGCAGGATTGATAAGCTTTTATTATCAGTTAATTAACGCATCACCATCGCTTAAAATGAAATTTTTTTACACGCTCTCTGTGTTCACTTGTTTGTTTTTTTCTGGCTACGGGCAGGAAATTCCGAGAAGCACCCAATATATTTTCAATAACATTCTATTAAACCCGGCTTTATCGGGTATTGATAACTATACTGATTTAAAAATTGGTTTGCGCAAGCAATGGACCGGTTTAGAGGGTTCGCCAAGTACACAATACCTGTCTTTAAGCACCGCCATAGGTGAAGACTTTGTGCGCAGCAATGTAAATTCTTTTGCGGGTAACGGAGAAAACCCCATGAGCAGGAGTTATGTAAATAACTACACAGCTGCTGAGCCGCACCATGGCATTGGTTTGGTAGCGATGACAGATAAAGCAGGCTTGATCAGACAAACCAACGTGAGCGTAACTTATGCTTATCACCTTGGCCTTACCAACGAAATTAATTTATCGTTAGGTTTATCCGGAGGGTTTAAATCGATCAATGTTGATGTGCGTGGCATTGTTGCCGATGAATCCGGCGATCCATTGTTCTCTGCTGATTATAACAATAAAATCAGGCCTGATGTTGGCGCCGGTGTTTGGTTGTACAGTCCGAGGTTTTTTGCAGGTATTTCGGCTAAACAGCTTATTGGCAATAAAAGCAGTGTTGTAGGCAATAAAATCAAGATTGATGCTTACCAGGCCGCTACTTTTTATGGTACTGCAGGTTACAAAATATTCCTGGATGAGGATATTGCCATGATTCCATCGGCATTGATTACCTATTGGGCCAACGCCCCTGCCGCATTTGATGCCAACCTGAAATTTGCCTATAAAGATAAATTCTGGGTAGGCAGCAGTTTCCGAAACAATGATTCTTTTTCGCTTTTGGCAGGCTTTAATGTGGCCTCGCTGGTAAACCTGAGCTATTCTTATGATGTAAATACTTCAGGTTTACGCTCGGTAAATAATGGTACGCACGAAATTGTACTGGGTATTTTATTAAACAACCGTTATCAGGTAGCCTGCCCAAGCCGGCAGTTTTAACGTAAAAGCGTAATGCTTCCGCCTAATGGTTTACATTCGGCCCGCAAATCGATTACATAATAATATACGCCTGAAGGTAATTCCTTATCCCTGAAACGGCCATCAAACGGTTTGTTGTAATTGCCGATAGATTCGTACACCAGCTGACCACCCCGGGTATAAACTTTAATGTTGGTTCCTTTAAAATCGGGCAATCCGCGCACCTGCCATACATCGTTCATGCCATCGCCGTTCGGCGTCATAGTGTTGGTGATTTCTAAGTTATCGTGCGTTACTTCTACATGCACTTTTGCAAATTCGCTGGTACAGGAACCTAGTTTTCTGCGCACAAAATAATCGGCTGTTTTGGCTACTTTAAATTTAAAGATGCCTGCTGTACTTTCTAAAAAAGGTTTGGTATCGTCTGTTTTTTCGAATAACTGATAAGTTCCTTCTTCAGGAGCGATTACAGGTAATACAATATCCGAAACATAACAAACGCGGAGATCGTTAATAACCGGAGTTAATATTTTAAAGGGCTCATCAACAATGGTAAATGGCTCGCTAATGGCGTAACCGCAGGCCGTTTTGTCTTTCACTTCTAAACGATAGGTTCCTGCGCCAACTTTGGTTAAATCCTGTGTAAACTGAACGGCTTCGCCGGCCTCGTTTATCCATTTAAAAGTATAACCCGGTACACCGCCAATTACTTCAACTCCGGTAACCGAACCTCTCTGCAGGGTACAACCATCTTTAACAGGTGTTCCGGTTTTTGGTACGATGGTAAGGAGTGGTGTAACCTCTATGGTATAAGGACCCATAATAACGGGCGGGCAGCCGTTAACATCGTAGGCATACATGGTGTAAACGCCCCCGGGTAAATTTTTAAGTGAAATAGAAGTAGCTGTTCTGGTACTTAAAACAGTGTTGCCTGCCTGATCTTTCCATTCAAATCTGGATGGAAGTGCAGAACTAAAATCCAGATCGATGGTTCCATTAATCAGCCCACAGGTTGTTGGCGATTCGCGGTGTGAAAAGTTATAAACCGGAAGTGGGGTTGCGGTGATTACGAAATCTCTTGGAACCCGTGGACAGGTAGATTTACTATTGCTGGCCCAAAGCCTGTAAGAACCGGCTTTCAGGTTTTCAATTAATAAGGATGTGCCGGCAGAGTAAGTGCCTTTTTTAATGGTAATTCCATCTGGCCCTATCCACTCATAACCATCTGCATCAGTTAATGTAATTCCACCTATGGCTCCATTGCTGTTATTACAGGTTTCGTTTTTTCTGATTGAGGCATCGCTGATCTGGATGGTATTGTCGGTAGGGATAAAGAAATTAGCTGATCTGGCCCCGCATTGTCCTTCATCGGAAGCAACAAGGGTGTAAGCTCCGCCTTCTACATTTATTAAGTCAAGATCAGAAGAAATGACATTATCTGGGGTGAATTTGGTCTGATCTATTCCAGCATACCATTTATAGGTTACCTTGCCAGTAAAATCAGTAATTTTTAAGCCGGTAATTGCACCATTCTGGCTCCCGCAAGTGGCATGTTTGGGGGAAATTGTACTGGTAATAATGATCTGTGGTTTCCTTTTAACTGTAATCGGATCAGAATCAAGCGAACAGTTTGCTTCATCCGATACGGTTACAAAATAAGTGCCTTCTGGTAAATTGGCTGGGTTGGCATTACTCACTACGGTATTCGTTGCGGTATTGGTCCACTTGTATTTCAATACCCCCTTACCTCTTAAAACCTCTGCGGTATAGGTAAAAGAAAGTTGTCCGCAAACCGGATTAACAGGTAGGATAGTTGGCTTGGTTAACTTTTGATCCTTGATGATAAATACCGTTGGAAAAGCTTTACATCCGTCATCAACGGTTACTTCGTAAGTACCAACTTCTAAATTGGTAATGCTTTGCGTATTCCCTTTAGGTACACGGCTACCATCAGTTTCTATTTTTACCCAGCTAAAGGTAAAACCTTCACGGGGCTCAGGGATGGTGATTGATCCGTTGGCGCTGCAGGTTACGGGTTCTACTATGGCTTCGTTTGGCAATAACTCTGCGGTAGAAAAAGGAGAGGTGGTGGCATTTAACAAACTGGCGGTTGCAGTTACCATTCCGGAAAGGCTTCCGTTATATTCCCATCTGCCATCGCTACCTGCCTGCACGGTGGCAATATAGGTTTTGCCTTCGCAAATACCCTGACAGTTTACGGTATAAAATAATTCGACTTCGGAGTTTGGTGTGGCCCGCCCCGAAACATAATCACTTCTTTTTTTAAGGATCTGAATATACGGTTGAAGAATGGTTAAGGTTTTTCCGATCCCAAATGTTCTGTTGCAAAAGAAACTGTTCCTGATAATTTTTACCGGCCTTGACGACACCGTTTCAACCCCGAAATTATTGTTGGCAATTAAATTGGCTTCGGCTGGAGTTGCTCCTCCGATGGTGCCGCCTGCGCCTGATTCTATTTTTATGCCTATCCCATTACCCATTGTTACAGCTCCGGCAGCATCGGTACCAATTGCGTTACCCGTTAAAATGAAATCAGAATTGGTGATTGAGACGCCAGTTGTCCTGTTCCCGCCGATAATGTTATTGCGCACGTAAAGTGCAGTATTTACCGCGTTAACCTTTAAACCTGCAATTTCTAAAGAGGATGAAGAAAGGAAGATTGGTAATTCGTGGAAATCCTTTTTGCCGGTATAATCTACACCGATTTTGTTATTGATTACATTAATATCGAATCTTGCAGTGGTGGAGTAAGAGGAACGGGTAATATCAACATTAATGCGGTTAGCAGCAATTACGTTGCCCTCGCCGGCATTATCTCCCCCAACATCCAGTCCGCAATCGTAAAGACTGGCCGAAATACCCGTTACGTTGGTGTTAGGTGTAATACCATCATAAATTACCCCGATTAAATTGGATTGGATCTTTATTTTGGTATTTATCGCCGTACTGAAAAAAGAACTGTTCTGAACAACAATACCATTGATATTGCCGCCGATTACGTTTCCTTTTCCGGGTGCCCCGATGGTGATATTATTTGCACGGTAATCGAGCACAATACCCGATCCCTGCCCCATATTTACGTTTTGAAGGTTGGTAATGGTTGCGAAATTACGGATGTACAGACCATAAATTTCTACACCGGTTGTTTGGACCAGTGTTGTGGCATACTGGCCGATAACCAGCCCCGAAAAGGTTGTGTTGGTATATTCTGGCTCCAGGATAACTTTCGCTCCCGAAACGCCGAGTGCAGGCCAGGCGGCTTGTGAGGTGCCATCGATAATTACATTAGATGATACTACAGGTAAAGCAGAACGCAGCCTGATTGTGCGGTTGGCATTATCGCCGGGGCTGCCGGGTAAATTAAAATTGATGGTAAAAGTAGTCGTTCTATTAACGGCAGCTGCCTGTGTTAAACCTTCTCTCAATGTTCCAGGGCCACTATCGGCATTGCTGGTAACCACATAAGTTTGAGCGTAGATATTATTAAAGAAAAATAAGCCCGCAAACAGGGCTAAAAGTTTTGAGAGACGCATAAAATTGTTTGGTGCAGCCAAAATACAAATAAAAGTTTAGTGGCTAGGGTTTTAGTTAAAATCTTTTTTTATTCATTGCTGGAAATATAAATTAAAGTTTACCTGCAGATTTAAAATGATAACAGCTGATAAATAAGGTTTTGGGTTATTGTAAATTTATAACATCAGCTATTTATTGAATCTGCCTTTCTGCTTCATATTACAGGTGAAATTACATGATTACTGCTATTTCCAATGATTTGGTGCCGCGCATAGCGGGAAGGTTTTATTGCCACAATGATTTGGCGCTGCGCACGGCAGGAAGGTTTCATTGCCACAATGATTTGGTGCTGCGCATGGCAGGAAGGTTTCATTGAAACTTTTGAATGGATCCGTTAAATTGAGAGATTTTCGCATTTTAAAGATCCTTCGCTGCGCTCAGGATGACAAAAACATTCTCCGTGTTAATCTGTGTTTTCGTGGCAAAAAATAACGAATGTCCTCTGAATAGGCGGAGAGAGATCTGTTCATCAAGTTATTAAAGTTAAAGATTTCTCCATTGCGCTACCGTTGAAAAATCGGTGAGCTTCAGTCGAAATGACGATACTTTGAAGGGATTTAGCTTCTTATACATCTGTCATTTATTCTGATTTTATACAATAAATTACTCCTCAGGATAATAAATCTCGTTTTAAAGATCCTTCGCTGCGCTCAGGATGACAAAAAAAATCTCCGTGTTCATCTGTATTTCCGTGGCAAAAAATAACGAATGTCCTCTGAATAGGCGGGGAGAGATCTGTTCATCAAGTTATTGAAGTTAATTTAAAGATTTCTCCATTGCGCTACCGATGAAAAATCGGTGTGCTTCAGTCGAAATGACGATACTTTGAAGGGATTTAGCTTCTTATACATCTGTCATTTATTCTGATTTTATACAATAAATTACCCCTCAGGATAATAAATCTCGTTTTAAAGATTTTTCACTATGCTCAGGATGACAAAAAAAAACTCCGTGTTAATCTGTGTTTCCGTGGACAAAAATAATTACACCCTAATGGTGATCATTTTCATTTTAGATCACTACCAAAAAAGGCATCCTGAAAAATCAGGATGCCTTTAAATGTGCTTGTTAATTATTGTTTATTTCCAGCCACCGCCTAATGCACGGTACAGGTTTACTACCGATTGCAGTTTCTGTAATCTATCGTTAATCCCGCTTAATTGTGCACTTAGCAAACTTTGCTCTGAAGTTAACACATCAGTATAGTTTGTTGCCGAGCTGTAACGTAATAATTCTTTGGTAAAATCAACTGCTTTGGTTAACGAGGCAATCTGTTTTGTTCTTGTTTCTTCCTTTTCTGCAGCCGTTTGATAAGCATATAAAGCATTTGATACTTCCTGTCCACCGGTTAAAAGTGTTTGCTGGAAATTATAAAAAGCAATCTGCTGATTGGCTTCTGCAGTTTTTAAACGTGCTTTATTGGCACCTTTTGCAAAAATAGGCTGGGTTAAACCGCCTACTAAATTATAGAAGATCGATTTGCTGAAGAAATCGCTTAATTGCAAACTCGATAAACCACCTGCTGCGGTAATGGTTAAAGCCGGGTAAAAATAGGCTTTGGCTACATTGGTATTTTCGAAAGCAGCCCTGAAACCAAATTCTGCAGCTATAACATCCGGACGGTTTTGCAACAATTGTGCAGAAACCCCGGTTTGTAAATTAGCATATGGTGTTTGCTGATCCAGCGTGGTGCGATTAATCGCATTCGGTGCTTTTGCAACCAATACGCTTAATGCATTTTCGGCTTCTTTAATGCTTCTTTTTAAATCAGGTAAGGTTACCTGTGCTGCGTATAAATTGGCTTCACTTTGTACAACTGCTGCTCCATTTACTACCGCTCCCTGTTTTAACTCACGCATGGTTTCCACATCCTTTGTACGCACCTTAATGGTTTCCTCGGTAATGGCCAGTTGTTTATCAAGGGCCAGTAAAGTATAATAATTATTGGCAATGGTGGCAATCAGTTGGGTTTGCACAGCTCTTTTTGCAGCATCACTTTGTAATAAAGTAGCATATGCGCTGCGTTTTGCGCTGGTTAATTTTCCCCAGATATCAGCTTCCCAGCTGGTGCTTAGCTGTGCTTTATAGGTTTGGGTTTCTAAATTAATGTTTATCCCTGCCGGAAAATTCTGTGCAGCAGCAGATGCCTTATTATCGGTTACGTTAACATCGGCCTGTAAGCTGGGCAACAACGCACCACGGCTCTGTATTAAAGTAGCTTCTGCAATTTTAATCCGCTCAATTGCCTGTTTCAGGTCTAAATTTTCATTTATCCCTTGCTGGATCAACGATTGCAAAGTGGTATCAGAAAACAAGGTTTTCCATTGTACATTTGCTATTGTATTGGTATCCGTTGTATTGTTATCGCGGTATAAACCTTCGCTTGTTACCTGGGGGCGTTCGTATTTTTTAGTTACGCAGGCACTCAGGGTAACGATGGCTAAACCGATTAAAACGGGGTGCTTATATCTAAATTTCATTTTCTTAATATTAATGTTTGCTGTTCGCAGTAGCCAATTCATATTCCTCCGGCGTTTGTTCATGATCGATGCCTTCGTTAAAAGGTGATTTATTACTGATGCGCTCCTGTAAGGATTGGAATATGATAAAGAGGGCAGGGATTACGAAAACCCCGAATATTGTACCAATTAACATACCGCCAACTGCACCTGTACCAATTGAGGTATTACCTGCGGCACCAACACCTGAAGATAACATCAATGGCAATAATCCCAAGATAAAAGCAAAAGAAGTCATCAAAATCGGACGTAAACGTGCGGTTGCACCATCAATTGCTGCATTGGCAATACTCATGCCTTTTCTTCTTCTATCCACCGCATATTCTACAATCAAAATGGCGTTCTTGGCTAGTAGTCCCACAAGCATGATCAGGGTAATCTGCGTATAAATGTTGTTATCCACCCCGAAAATCTTATCGAAAACGAATACACCTGCCAAACCAACCGGTAGCGAGAATAAAACGGCTAATGGTAAAATATAACTCTCATACTGTGCAGCAAGTAAGAAATAAACAAAGATTACGCAAAGTAAAAAGATGAAAACGGTTTGACTTCCGCCGGCCATCTCTTCACGTGATAAACCTGAAAATTCATATCCATATCCTGCCGGAAGGTTTTTAGCCGCTTCTTCCTGAACAGCTTTCAGGGCATCACCAGAGCTATACCCCGGATTAGGGTTACCTGTTACCGAAATTGAAGTAAACAAGTTGAAACGCGAAATAGCCTGCGGTCCGTACACTTTGGTTAAAGTAATAAACTCTGAAACCGGAGCCATACCGCCCGACGAATTCCTCACAAAAATACGCGTTAAGGTTTGTTCGTTTGCACGGTACTGGGCATCTGCCTGAAACATTACCCTGAACTGTTTACCGAATTTATTAAAGTTTGAGGCATAAACACCACCATAGTAGCCCTGCATTACACCTAAAACATCACTAACGGTTAAGCCGGCCTGTTTAACCTTTGCCACATTAACATCAATCTGATATTGCGGAAAATTCGGGTTAAAAGAGGTAGAAGCATATTGAATCTCCGGACGTTTACTCAATGCCGCTAAAAATCCGTTTCCAATTTCGTTGAATTTTTTAATATCGCCACCGGTTTTATCCTGCAACTGAAACTCAAAACCACCGCTGGTACCAAAACCCTGAATGGTTGGCGGCGCAAAGAAAATAATTTTAGCGCCTTTAATGCCTGCTGTTTTGGCAAATAGTTCGCCGATAATTGTTTTTACATCACGGCCTTTACGTTCATCCCAAGGGGTTAAACGCGAAATTACCATCCCATACGAACTACCCGAACCACTAATCATACTACGGCCCACAACCCTCAAAGTATTTTTGATTTCAGGTATTTTGTGTGCAATACTGTCGATTTTTGCAATTACAATACTGGTTTCCTCTTGCGAAGTTCCTGCTGGTAATGAGATATCACTCATGATGGTTCCCAAATCCTCATTCGGTACGAAACCTTTTGGTGTGGTATTCATCGTCCAAACCAACACAACAGCAAAGAAAGCAATGGCCAGACCAACAATCCATTTTTTACGGGACAGGAAGCCTACTGATTTTTTGTATTTCCCGGTTACCGCATCAAATGAAGTGTTGAAAGCATCGTAAAAACGGTTTAAAAAGTTTTTAGATTTTTCGTGTTCTTCTTTGTGAGGTTTTAAGAATAAAGCACATAATGCCGGACTTAAAGTTAAGGCGTTAATGGCCGATAAAATAATCGAAATAGCCAGTGTTAAACCAAATTGTTTGTAAAATACACCTGATGATCCGGAGATAAAACTCACCGGGATAAATACCGCCGCCATTACCAAAGTGATCGAAATAATTGCACCGCTAATATCATCCATCGCATCAATAGTTGCTTTTCTGGCGTCGGTATAACCTTCATCCAGCTTGGCGTGCACGGCCTCAACTACCACAATCGCATCATCCACCACAATACCAATGGCCAGTACGAGGGCAAATAAGGTTAGTAAGTTGATGGTAAATCCAAATAAACTCAGGAAGAAGAACGTTCCTATAATGGCCACCGGCACGCTGATTGCCGGGATCAGGGTTGAACGGAAATCCTGTAAGAAGATAAATACCACTAAGAACACCAAAATAAATGCTTCAATTAAGGTGTGAAGCACTTTTTCAATTGATGCATCCAAAAAGTCGTTTACGTTAACCAAAGTTGAGTAGTGAACGCCTTTTGGGAAAGATTTTTGAGCTTCATCCAGGGTTTTGATCGAGTTTTCGATTACTTCTTTTGCATTCGAACCTGCCGTTTGGTTAATCGCGATACCTAAAGCCTGTTTTCCGTTAAATTTAACTGAACTGGCATAACTCTGTGCACCTAATTCGATCCTTGCAATATCTTTTAAACGCAAAATCTGGCCGTTATCAGTAGTGCGGATAATGATGTTGCCAAATTGAGCCTCATCTTTTAACCTGCCCGTATATTTTAAGGTGTATTGAAATGCCTGATCGCCAAGCTCTCCAAACTGACCCGGAGCAGCCTCCACGTTCTGATCAGCAAGCGCTACGTTAATGTCATTCGGCACCAAACCGTAAGTTGCCATTACATCAGGTTTTAACCAGATACGCATGGTATAATCTAACGTTCCGAATGCACTTGCATCACCTACACCATTAATACGTTTAATCTGTGGAATGATGTTGATGTTTGCGTAGTTCTGCAAAAATTTCTGGTCGTAAGAAGGATCGTCGCTGTATAAACCAAAAATCAGTACGTTACTCGCCTGTCTTTTAGCCGTAATTACCCCCGATTTGGTTACCTCTGCAGGTAATAAACTGGTAGCACGGGCAACCCTGTTCTGTACATTTACCGCTGCTAAATCGGGGTTGGTACCCAGTTTAAAGTTTACCGTAATGGTTGCAGTACCATCGTTACTTGCGGTAGAAGTCATGTAGGTCATGTCTTCCACACCATTTATCTGCTCTTCCAGCGGAACAACAACGCTGTTCATTACCACATCGGCATTGGCCCCCTGGTATGAAGTAGAAACCTGCACCGTTGGTGGCGCAATTTCAGGATATTGTGAAACCGGCAACGTAGCTAAACCTAAAACACCGAGTATTACGATGATGATGGATATAACCGTTGATAAAACCGGTCTTTCTATAAATTTCTTAAACATAATTAATATTGATTACACTACAATAGAGTGTGATTGGCAAGATTATATTGTTATTTCTTGATGTCAGCATAAACTGAATCGGCACTTTTTTCTTCAGGCTTGATTTTCGTTCCGTCTTTTAACGATTGAAAACCTTCAAGAACAACTTTATCGCCAGCTTTCAATCCTTTAGTTACTACATAGAATTTGCCTTTGGCCAGATCCATCACCTGAATTTCAGTGTTGATGGTTTTAGCAGAATCGCCCAAAACATAAACGAATTTCTTTCCCTGTAGATCGATTGTTGATTTTTGAGGGACTAAAATTGCATTATCAATGTGTTGTGGAATCCTTACCGAAGCACTTGCACCATTTTTTAGTAAAGAAGTAGGGTTGGGGAAAGTTGCCCTTAAACTTGCAGAACCAGTACTGGTGTTAATCTGTCCGTTGATGGATTCGATTTTACCATTCTGCGCATAAATTGTTCCATCGGCAAGTACCAGGCTTACTGCAGGGATGTTTTTCATCTGCTCGGCCAATGTATTTCCTTTATAGGTTTTAGAAAAATCCAGAAGTTGTTTCTCATTTAAAGAGAAGTAAGCATAAACCTTTGAAGTATTAGAAACTGTTGTTAATGGTTGTGTGCTGGTACTGCTTACCAAACTTCCGTTTCTGAAAGGAATACTGCCAACCACACCATCAACCGGGCTTTTAACTGACGTATAACCCAGATTTACCTGCGCATTTACCAATTCGGCTTTTGCCTGTGCCAAAGCTGCTTTCCTGCTTTGCAATGTTAACTGGGCAGCATCAAGATCGTATTTGCTGATGATGTCTTTTTCTACCAACGGCCTGGTTTTGTTTACGGTTAACTGAGCTGCATTTACATCAGCTTCTGCACTGCTGATAGCCGCTCTTGCTGTACGTACCTGCTGCTCGTATTGGGGTGCATTAATGGTGAAAAGTAACTGGCCTTTTTTAACTACCGCACCCTCATCTACAAAAATCTTTTCAATAAAGCCATCTACTTTCGGACGGATGTCGATATTTTGGATACCTTCAATCGTTGCCGGATAATCAGAATCTAAAGTGGTGTTTTGTGTATTTACGGTAAAAACCGGGTAAGCTTGTGGACCAGCTGCTGCTGCAGCTGCGGCTTTTTTAGCAGCATCGTTGTTTCCGCAGGATGCTAAGAGCATACCCATGCTCATGCTAAAAAAGAGAGTTGTTACTTTTCTCATGGACTATTTCTGTGTGTGTATAAATTTAAATTTCCGGAATTAAGAGCGTAGTCAAAATTTAGGGACTTCGATTTCCGCTGATAATTGCCCAAAAATAGAGCCTAAAAAAAAATAAATCTGTCCAAATTCTGTCATTTAATCAATCGATTGATTTATTTTGAGCTTCAAAACATGATCTTTTTGCTTTAAAATGCTGTTTTTTAGCTTTTTACGTTGTATTTCTCGCCCGAAATGAATGTGTAAATATCTTGCGACAGATGTTAAATGGTGTTAAAACTGGTTGTTATAAACCATTTTTTAAACGATTAATCCTGTTTATTTTAGCAAACAAAAGGCGTGGATGGTGTATATTTTACACGAGAGGTCACAACTAAATCCCGCAGGTTGCAAAAACCCACGAGGCTTATAAAAAGATTATTCTACTTCTCCTTCAAAAACCAGTTTTGCTGGTCCGCATAAAAATACATTGGTAAATGCTTGGCCGTCGTAATCGAATTCTATTTTAATATCGCCACCCAAAACTTTAATGTCGGTTTTAATGTGGCCGGTCTGGTTTTTATGTTTTGCAATAGCCATGGCAACTGCTGTTACGCCTGTGCCACAGGCATAAGTTTCATCTTCAACGCCACGCTCGTAAGTGCGCACAAACAGATGATCGCCTTTATCTTCTACAAAATTTACATTTATCCCTTTTTCTGCATAAGTTGCATTATAACGGATACTTTTCCCTTCATGAAAAACATCAAGGTCTTTTAAATCACTGTGTAAAGCAACATAATGTGGCGAGCCTGTATTGAGTATATAAGCTTCGCCATCTCTGGTAATGTTATCTACATCAATCATTTGCAAATCAACCCATTCGCCATTTTCTGAAATTCTGGCATAATGAGGCCCGTCTACTGCCAAAAAGTTGGTTTCGCGATCAATAATACCGAGTTGTTTGGCAAAGGCCACAATGCACCTTCCGCCGTTTCCGCACATGCTGCCCAATTTGCCGTCAGCATTAAGATAATGCATCTCAAAATCATAATCCTCATGCTTTGTAATGAACATTAATCCATCGGCACCAATGCCAAATCTTCTATGGCATAATTGTTCAACTAATTGATTGTCAATATTTTTTAACGGACTTGCGGTGTGGTCTATTAAAATAAAATCGTTGCCTGCGCCCTGGTATTTATAAAAATTAATTTTCATGAAAGCTTCATTTTTTAATGCAATATTTGAGTTGCAAAAGGTATTAAGCGGATTGTGTTTTTTAATTTAACATTTTTTAACACAAAACTAAGTGCTTTGAGGATACAAATATCGTTTATATGGTATTAAATTTGAATAAACTTACTAAAGAAAATTTGAGCAGATAAAAACTGCCGGAGCATCCTGCTTAAATCAAAGTGAAGACGCTCCTGCAAACAATAACATTTAACAAATGAACATTATAAGCTAAACAATTAGCTAGCAAACTGGCTTATAATTTCATGGCTTTAAAAAAAATATATACAAACACATGAAAAAAATACTAGGAATTACCGTGTTAGCTGCTTTTATAGGTGGGGCAGCAGCAATTGGAGGTTACAAACTATTTGAGCGTAACCAAACTGGCAGTACCATTACTGAAAAACAGAACTTGTATTTCGCCAATAATCCGTTAAAAGTAACATCAGCAGGTGCTACCGATTTTACACAGGCAGCAGCGGCAGTTGCACCAGGTGTGGTTCACATTAAAACAACTTACGCCGCATCAAAAGGTCAGGGTTCTTCTTCTCCTTTTGACATGATGGAAGATTTCTTCGGTGGCGGTGGCCGTCAGATGCAGCGTCAGCCCAGGGCAGCGTCAGGATCTGGTGTAATTATCAGTCAGGATGGTTATATCGTTACCAACAACCACGTCGTAGAAAATGCGGAAAAAGTGGAAGTGGTATTAACCGACAGACGTAAGGTAGAGGCAAAAGTAATCGGTCGAGATCCGAATACAGATTTAGCTTTAATAAAAGTAAATGCAACAGGTTTACCTGTGGTGAAAATGGGTAACTCTGATAATGTACAGGTAGGAGAGTGGGTTTTGGCCGTTGGTTTCCCTTTAGATTTAAATACAACCGTAACTGCTGGTATTGTAAGCGCTAAAAACCGTAGCATCGGTATTATTGGTCGCGAGCAACAAGGCAATGAAATTACTGAAGAAGAATACCGCGAATATCAGCGTACGGGTAAAAGACCAGATCGTCCGGCTAATACCAGTATCGAATCATTTATCCAGACAGATGCGGCCATTAACCCGGGTAACAGCGGTGGTGCTTTGGTAAATGCAAATGGCGAACTTGTAGGTATTAACTCTGCAATTGCTTCGCAAAGCGGTTATAACCAGGGTTATGGATTTGCAATCCCGGTTAATTTAGCCCGTAAAATTGTTGACGATTTTATGAAATACGGCTCAGTTAAACGTGGTTATATTGGTGTTAACTTTGTGCCATTAAGTGGTGAAGAAAAACCTGAAGGCATTAAAACCAACGAAATTAGTGGTTTATATGTAAATGATGTGGTTGCTGGTGGCGGTGCTGCTGCGGCAGGTATTAAATCAGGCGACGTAATCAAAAAAGTTGATGGTGTGGTAATCAATGATTCACCTGATCTTCAGGAAAGAGTGGGCCGTTTAAACCCTGGCGATAAAGTTAAATTAACGGTATTGCGTGATGGTGCTTTAAAAGATTATACTGTAACCCTTAAAGGCGAAGCCAGCGTAGGTTTAACGGCTAATAACGCAGCAAGCAAAAGTGTTGAGGTAGGTAAATTGGGTGCAACTTTTGCTCCTGCCAGCCAGGCACAGAAATCGAAATATGGCATTAACAGTGGTGTGGTAGTAACTTCTGTTACCACCGGAAAAGCTTTTGATAACATTGGTGTAGAAAAAGGTTTAATCATCACCAAAGTAAACGGACAACCGGTAAATTCTGTGGCTGATGTTCAAAAAGCATTGCCATTAGGCAGAAACAACATGGTAAGTATCTCTGGTGTTGGCGAGCAAGGTTCATATAACTACAGTTTCCCTGCTCAATAATTAATTAGAATAAATTTTTGAGGAAGCTTCCCGATTTAAAATCGGGAGGCTTTTTTTTAGTCCTGGTTAATTGGTTCGTGGTTGGCGTGGCAGGCTTCAGCACATTCTTCGCAGGCTACTGCACACTGTCTGCAATGTTCGTGGTCATGTTTACCGCATTCTTCTGCACAAAGTCTGCATATTTCTTCACAGAGCAATAGATATTGATGCGCTATAACCGAATCGCGCTGTAGTAACCTCGCTGCCTGCGTGCAGATATCGGCACAATCCCTGTCGAGTTTAATGCAATCAATCATCATGTTAATATCTTCTTCTTTTAAACATGATGATGCACAATGTTCGCATGCTAAAGCGCAATCTAGCAAAGCCTGAATTAAGCCATGGTTGTTTCTCGTTTCCATATTATTATAGATTTTGGTTATAAATGTTTTGTATAGTAATAACCTGCTGGCAATTAAACTGTTTTTAAAAAATTGAAACCCATGGTTGGTGTCCCCACAAATCATCATGCTTTTTTTATCACAGATGGAAACAGATAAATCTCAACGTTTGTCACCCTGAGCGTAGTCGAAGGACATTTCTTAATCCATAGTCTGTCTCCCACAGACCATCGCGTTATATTTTTTGCTACGGATGCAATGCTAGTGAAGCAAATGCATCAATTTGTTCAGGTTCTGTATTTCATAGGGTTAGCGATTCTTCACTGCGTTCGGAATGACAGTTTTATTTGTTAAAATACCTTAAATCTTTGCTTCTCAGGCCCCTTTCTCATACGCAAAGCAATATTCATCCGTTTTTCATAATCAAGATTTAGTTTCGCCATTTACCGATTGATAATCAGTGTTTACCGATACTTTATAAATTAAATTTTTTTATTGTTCCATATTTGAATCAGCAAACAAAACCGAATATTATGGCTTTAGCTCACATCAACCTCAGCGTAAAACAATATTTCAATTTCATGTGCAGAACCGATTTTGAAAGGCGGATATTCCACGATACCTACAAAGAATTTCAAAAAAAATCAAAAATATATAGTTTAGATCATCACCTCCACACTTTTTCGCAGATGCAACAGGCCGACGGAAAAGCCAGTACCTTACATCAGAAACTTCAATACGCCATCATAAACAGCATTGCTGCTTTAAATCATAAAATGCCGGTGCTAAATGATCTTGAAGACCGTCCGATGCTTTTTGATTGGGCCGAATTACACCTTTGCAGTTCAGATCTTTTAAACAAGGGTGCTCACGTCGTTTCCATTACCTATACCAGTCCTAAGTTAATATTGCACGAAATGATTGGCGATTTAATGATTTTAAGTTATGAGGGCAAAGAAAATGAAACCCTGATGGTTAAGGTTACCGAAAACCTGATTGTAAATTACGAGCAGCACGAAAGTCTGGTTTATAATTAAATTTAGCATTCATTTTTGATCAGATAGCCAGAAAAAATATCATTAATTTGTAGCATGCAGCAATTTAAAACCCCAACCTTCATCATCCATGTGGCGGGTTGGCTTTTATTTCTCACTTTTCCACTGTTGTTCATCAATAACGAACAATCAGGGCAAAGTAGTTTTTTGTTGCTTGCATCTCCTTATTACTGGCTTTTCTGTGGTACTTACATGCTCATGTTTTATTTCAACGCATTGGTTTTAGTGCCACGTTTGATGTTTAAAAAACGGCATGTAATTTATATTGCAGTGGTGTTATTGCTCTTTAGTTTTGTGTATTATGCACAACCCTATGATAATTTACTCGGGCACAACAAAAGTGTAATGGCTGCATTAAATGGTCCGCCCAATAAACAGCCTAAAGGTTTAAATCAATCGTTACAGCCCGGGAAAGATCCTGATGTTGGCCCTAATGTAGAAATGCCTTTCGGACCGCTGCCGAATGAGGATTTAAGGATGCAGGATCCAAATTTAAAAAAGCCCGACGGGATTCTGGAACTGCACCAACCCATGAATATCGACGTAATCAGTCTTTTTATTTTTTTTATGATTATGGGTTTGAGTATTGCTACCAGTACCGTACAGCGCTGGCAAACGGCCGAATCGAAAGTGGTAAAAGCTGAGGCCGAAAAAGCTACTGCCGAACTTTCTTTCCTCAAGGCGCAGATCAATCCCCACTTCCTGTTTAATACCCTAAATAATATTTATACCCAATCGGTGATTAACAGTGAACACACATCAGAAAGTATCATGAAACTATCCAACATTATGCGCTACGTAACAGATGATGTAACGCAGGATTTTGTGATGTTGAAGGATGAAATCGATTGCGTACGCGATTATATCGAACTGCAACGTTTAAGGCTGGGTGCTGATGCAGAGATCAATTTTAATGTGCAGGGCAAACCCGATGGGAAAAAAATTGCACCGCTCATTTTCATGACTTTCATCGAAAATGCTTTTAAATATGGTGTAACTAAAAAAGAAAAAACGGTAATCAATATCAATTTGAGCATTGATACCGAAAGAATTGACTTTTCATGCCAGAATAAAATTTATAACCACAAGTCTAATTTAGAACGTTCGGGAATTGGTATTGCGAACACCCGCCAAAGGTTATCGCATCTTTATCCCCAAAAGCACCGCCTGGATATAGAGAATACCGGCGGCATGTTTACCGTTAAACTTTGTGTAGATTGCTAAATTAACAGATTACTATGGCCTTAAAATGTGTAGCTATTGATGATGAGCCATTGGCACTCGAGCTCATCAAAACATATGTATCGCGGTTCCCTGATCTCCAGTTGGTGCAGGTTTTTGAAGATGCGCTTTCAGGTGCCGAATACCTGAAGCAAACCCCTGTCGACCTGCTTTTTGTTGACGTTAACATGCCCGATATTACCGGTGTAGAACTCGTACGGAGCCTGGTAAACTCGCCGATGATTATTTTTACCACCGCCTACCGGAATTATGCTTTCGAAAGTTATGAGTTACAGGCCATAGATTATCTGCTGAAACCCATCGATTTTCAACGTTTTACTGCTGCGGTAGAAAAAGCTGTCGATTATTATAAATACAAAAATGCGACCCAGGAAAATACCAGCGATGAAAGTATTTATGTGTATTCGGAGTATAAAATGATCAAAATTTTGCTTCGTGATATCGAATACATCGAAAGTATGGGCGATTACCTTAAGATTTATCTCACCAATATCGATAAACCTGTTTTAACGTTGATGACGATGAAAAAAGTTTTAGAGAAGTTGCCTGAAGATCAGTTTGCGCGTGTTCACCGGAGCTTTATTGCGGCACTGGGCAAAATAAAATCAATACACAACAGAAAAGTGCACCTTAACCATGCCGAATTGCCAATCGGCGATGCATATAGCGGTTTCATCAATCAACAAAAAGGAATATGAAGTTAAAAGCGAATATTGCCACCAGCGAAAACGGGTTTATTTTCAATCCTGCCACAGGCGATTCATTTACCAGTAACACCATTGCTGCCGAGATTTTAGGTTATATGAAATCGGGCGGGAGTGAGGCGGAAATCAAAAAGAAAATACTGGACCAGTATGAAGTAGAACCGAACCAGCTCGAAAGGGATTGGGATGATTATATGTTACAGTTAAAGGAAGCGAATCTGTTAGATTTGTAACCGAAAAAATAAAGGCTAATCATGTACGTTTCTCAGGATCTGAATAAAGGCAAAAATCTTAACATAGCGGTTACAGGTTTAAATGCAAACGATAATCCCGGCCCCGGGCTGGCGGTTATACGGGCATTGCGTGCTGGCTTTGGAGAAAATTTGCGGATTATCGGTTTGGCTTACGAAACTTTGGAACCGGCAATTTATTTAAGGAATCAGGTAGATAAAACCTACCGTATTCCTTACCCAACAGCAGGAACCGGTGCATTAAAAGAACGTATAAAAGAAATTCAGGAAATTGAAAAGATTGACGTATTGATCCCGAATTTTGATGCCGAACTATATAATTTTATAAAAATAGAACCTGATTTGCTCCAAATGGGAATCCATACCTTTTTGCCCACACATCAGCAGCTGGCGCAAAGAGAAAAAGTTAACCTTGGTGAGTTTGGAAAGAAAAATCAGTTTAATGTACCTGCTGACGAAGTGATTTTTACAGCTTCGGAGATTGATAACATCGTCAATAAATTCGGATTTCCGTTAATGGTGAAAGGTAAATTTTATGAAGCACACACCGCACTGAATATTACCGATGCACATAAAGCCTTTCATAAACTGCATGCCAAATGGGGTTTGCCCGTTATCCTGCAAAAATTTATAAAGGGAACCGAAATTAATATTGCGGGTTTAGGTGATGGAAAAGGGAATGCCATCAGTGTAATCCCGATGCGCAAACTCTACATTACCGAAAAAGGCAAAGCCTGGGCGGGGATTACCATCGAAGATGAAAAATTGATTGGCCTGGCCAAAGATTTTGCAAAAGCAACCAGATGGAGAGGCGGTTTCGAGCTCGAAATTATGATGGACGATAACGGAACCCTGTACATTATGGAAGTAAATCCACGCTTTCCAGCATGGGTATATTTAACAGCAGCTGCTGGTCAGAATCAACCCAAATCTTTGGTAGATTTAGCCTTAGGTAACCCCGTACAAGAAATGAAAGATTATAAATCAGGTAAAATGTTTATTCGTTACGCCTGGGATAATATTGTAGATGTAGAAGAATTCCAGAAGCTTTCGGCCTTTGGAGAACTGTAGAACGGTAGAGGGCAGGAAGGTTGAAGGTGTAGGGCAAATTACTCCAACGTCAAATCCTATCTTGATACCTGATACTCCCTACTTGATGCAACGACACTTTAACGCTTAATACTCTTAGCAAATGAAACAAAAATACGAACGACCAACCATAAAGAAAATGAATACCGGGCTAATGAACAAGTTTGGTACACGCACCGATTTCGATCCCGTCGAAACAATTGATCGTGTTCCGGTTAAAAGTTTGGTGGCTGATTATGGTTCGCCGGTTTTTGTTTTATCAGAGAAGCAGATCAGGCGCAATTATCAGGCTGCAGTTCGTTCGTTTAAAACGCGTTATCCAAAGGTTCAGTTTGCATGGAGCTATAAAACCAATTACCTGAACGCGGTTTGCAAGATTTTTCATCAGGAGGGAAGCTGGGCAGAAGTGGTTTCGGGCTTCGAATATCACAAGGCATTGGGAAACGGCGTGGCTGGTAACCAGATTATCTTTAACGGACCAGATAAAAAAGAGGCCGATTTAATCTTCGCCATAGAAAATCATTCACTCATCCATATCGATCATTATGATGAATTATACCTGTTAATCGAGATCTGTAAACGCATCAATAAAACCGCAAAAGTGGCCATCAGGGTTAATTTCGATACTGGTGTTTACCCCATTTGGGACCGCTTTGGCTTTAATTATGAGAATGGCCAGGCCTGGGCGGCGATCAACAAAATTGTTGCGGCAGATCATTTAGAGTTAATTGGCCTGCATTGCCATATCGGCACCTTTATGTTGTCAGCTGCAGCTTATTCGGTGGCCGCAACCAAACTCTGCGATTTGGCCATGCGCTGTAAAACAGGACTTCAAAACCCGGTTCAATATTTAGATTTAGGCGGCGGTTTCCCCTCAACCAATACCTTAAAAGGTGCTTATTTGCCTGGTGTAGATACGGTTCCTTCTGTAGAGGATTTTGCTGATGCCATTACCAATACCATTTTAAATTTCGGCTTTGCAGCAGATGAACTTCCACTTTTAGTTTTAGAAAGTGGCAGGGTGCTTATTGATGATGCAGGTTATTTGATCGGAAGTGTATTGGCCAATAAACGCCTGAGCGATGGCAGGAGGGCAACCATTGTCGACTTTGGAATTAATATTTTATTCACCTCCAATTGGTACGATCATAAAATCAGTGTTGCTAAAGAAGCAGGTCAATATACCGAAGAAACAGTTTTGTTCGGTCCGCTTTGCATGAACATTGATGTAGTACGGGAGACCATCACACTTCCGCTACTGGAACGTGGAGACCAGGTGGTGGTGCATAAAGTTGGGGCTTACAACATGACCCAATGGATGCAGTTTATTAACATGCGCCCGGCTGTGGTACTAATAGATCTGAAAGGGCGAAGCCATCAGATCAGAAAGCCTGAAACATTGGCCTATTTAGAAATGATGGAGGAGATGCCAGAGTATTTAAAGTAAAAAAAAAGAGATATATTATCAATAGAATTGTCGTCCTGAGCTTGTCGAAGGACCTAATGCAACACTTTCGAAGGCGTTTCGACAGGCTCAACGTGACAATCGTTTAGTAGTTTACGATAAAGCTTCTTCTTTAAAATCAAATAAAAAGTTGAAAAAACACTTGCAATATTACCTTAGCTCGGCATTAAACAGCTATGCTATTTTATTCTTTTCGAAGAATAAAATTTTGGGTGCGGTATTGTTTGTGGTTTCTATGTTCAATTTTAATGCGGGCCTTTCTGGATTGATTGCTGTAATTGCATCGTTGATTTTAGTTAATAATTTAGGTTTTTATAAAGAAGATGTTAAATCAGGCCTTTATAGCTATAATTCACTTTTACTCGGCATTGGTTTTGGTACATTTTTCAATTTTACCTTTGCTTTTTGGCTCTGGTTGGCTGCCGCCTGCCTGCTTTGTGTAATGTTGAGCGTTAATCTGACATCTTTTTTAGGCAAGTATGCTTTGCCACCACTTTCCATTCCGTTTATCATTACCTTTTGGGTGGTTTTAATCGCCGCCAATGGTTACCCGGGCATGGGTTTAGTGCAGAAAAGTAGTTCCTTACTGTTTGAGCTAAACAACAGTATCCCCTCTCATTTTACAAAGCTTTGCTATTTTTTCGATCATTTGAAAATACCTGGTTATGCATTGCTTTTTTTTAGATCGCTAAGTGCAGTACTTTTTCAAAATAATGTGTTAGCAGGTATATTAATCAGCATCGGGGTTTTGATACACTCCCGCATAGGCTTTAGCTTATTAATTGCTGGTTTTATTACCGCATGTTTAGTTAACCACTTCACCGGAACCTATCCCGATGGAATAAGCAATTATTATCTTGGTGCAAATTTTATGATGGCCAGTTGTGCTATCGGGGGCTTTTTTCTTATCCCGTCCTGGCGTTCCTATGGATGGGCAATTGTTGTCGTGCCTTTTACCTTTCTGGTTTTAAATGGCCTTTCGCGGGTGCTGGGTATTTACAATCTCCCCGTATGCTCTATGCCATTCTGTTTAGTAACCATCGGTTTGCTATACTTTTTTATACTGAGGAAAAATCCTGGAAAATTACAGCTCACCGCATTTCAGAATTACTCGCCCGAAACCAATCTTTATCAGTATTTAAATGGTGAAGAAAGACTTAAAGATTTTAAATTCGTCAACCTGAGTTTGCCATTCATGGGCGCGTGGACAGTTTCTCAGGGGTATGATGGCAAAATTACACATAAAGGCGATTGGCAGCATGCGTTAGATTTTGTGTTAAAAGATATTGATGATAAAAGTTACGAACTGCCGGGTATTAAGCCTGAAGATTATTATTGTTTTAATAAACCTGTTCTCGCTGCGGGTGATGGGATTGTTGAGGAAGTAATCAGCCATATTGATGATAATGTGATCGGACAGGTGAACCTGCAGCAGAACTGGGGCAATACCATTGTTATAAAACATACCGAATATTTATATACCAAAGTTTCGCACTTAAAAAAGAACAGCATAAAAGTTAAAACCGGCGATATAGTAAAACAGGGTGATATTATTGGCCTCTGTGGCAACTCAGGTCGTTCGCCAGAACCGCATCTGCACTTTCAGGTTCAATCTACACCTTATATCGGTTCTAAAACCCTGGCCTATCCATTTGCTTACTACGCTTCTGAGAACAATTCTATTTTAAAATCTTTCCAGATTCCCGTAGAAGGGGAGACCATTCAAAAAACTGAAATTAACCCTTATTTAAAAAATGCATTTCATTTTCAGCCAGGCTATATTTGTGTAGTAACAGGCGATAATGGCAAAAAGGAAACCTGGGAAATATTTACCGATGATATTAATGCAACCTATTTTTATTGTCGCGAAAACCAGGCGGTGGCTTATTTTGTGAATAATGTAAGCATATTTTATTTTACCAGGTTTTATGGCGACAGAACATCGATCCTCTTCCTTTTTTATCAGGCAGCCTACAAAATTGATTATTCTGCGCACAAAGTGGAAGATCATTATGCTTTAGAATTAGGGCGCTTTAAACCCTCGCTTTGGTTTCAGGATCTTTTAGCTCCGTTTTTAATTTTCAGCCGCAACAATTACTCCAATATCATCATTCCCAAAAATGATGGGCTAAACATTCAGGTTGAAGCCAAAAAACAGGTTTTTAATCATCATCATATTTTTCTAAACGCTGAAATCTGTCTCGATAGCAAAGGAATAAGCGAAATGAAGTTCGGACAAAATAACAAAAAGTTAAAAGTAACATGGCAAACAAACTTGGTTTAACTACGCTGCTTTTAATTGTTTTGGTAACGGTTGGTAAAGCACAAAATTCTTATCAGAAAACAGACAGCATTTCTTTGGCCCTTTTTAATGCTTCTGAATGGCAGAAACTGGTTTCGTTCGGAAAAGATGCGCTAGATAAAGGAGAGGATTTTCCGCTGTTGCGTTTACGGATTGCTTATGCCTCTTTTGTGCGCGAAAATTATACAGATGCTTTGGCACAATACAATAAAATTTTAGATAACGATAAACACAATCAAATCGCGCTTTATTACGCTTACCTATGCAATGCCTATTTAAACCGTGGTGAAAATGCAGGTTATCTGGCTTCTCAATTAGATAGTAATTGGGTTGAGGGAGAACAGATTCGATCGTTTAAATTAACCGATGCAGGGGCAGAAAGCGGGATAAAGTTTACCAATATTTATGAGCGGGGAAACTCATCTTTTTCAAGGGCCTTCTTTAATATGCGGTTAAATTATAAATGGAGTTTATCAACTTCATTTTCGTATTACAATCAGCCCGTGCGTAATGATAATATCAGTCAGCCGGGTTATTATGCCAAACTTAACTATACCCCTTCTAAAAGGATTAGCTTTATTGGTGCCTATCATTATATGCGATCCAATTTGAGGCATTTGGTTTATCAGAATAATGCAGTTTTGGGTGGGGTTAAATATGCCGGTAATGGCAGCGATGTTCAGGGAGATTTTGTAATGTCGCAAATTGGCGATGAAAAAACAAGACAGTATAATTTACGGTTTGTTAAGTATTTATCAGGCAACTTAAATTTTTACAGCATCAGCCGTTTTTCAATTGTTAATGTATTGGATGCCAATAATGTCGTTTTTCAGCAGTTATTGGGCATTAAGCCCATTCATAATTTTTGGTTGGAGGGTGTGGTTACCTTAGGTAATCAATATAATTACGCGGAAGCCGATGCCTTATATATTTATAATGGTTTTGATAAAACGAAGTTTAAAGCAGGTGGAAATTGTTATTTTTTGTTAAAACACCACCTACTTTTAGGTTTGAATTATACATTTGAACGTAAATCTGATAATATTTTTAAATTTAACTATTTACAACACTCAATAAACGGAGGCATTACATGGAATTTTTAAAGCGATTTACCGTATTTGCAATGCTTGGCTTATCTGTTTTTGAGGTAAGTGCCCAAAACAATGCGGCCTTGCAGAAAGCTTTTCAGAATAGTTACAACGAAGAAAGCAAAAAGAATTACGCCGAAGCCATTAGTGATGTAATGCCGTTTTATGCTGAAAATAATTACGAAATCAATCTTCGTATCGGCTGGTTATATTATCTGGCGAAAAATTATACCGCATCTCAAAATTATTATACCAGGGCTATAAATGCCAGGCCTAATGCTGTTGAAGCCAAATTTGGTCTGATTAAGCCACTTTCCCTTTTAAGCAGCTGGGAAAAAGTGATGGAACAATACAACAATATCCTTAAAATCGACCCACAAAATACACAAGCCAATTATTGGGCAGGCATCATCATATACAACCGAAAACAATATGCCGCTGCATCTAAATATTTTGCAAAGGTGGTGGCTTTATACCCTTTTGATTATGACGGCAATCATATGTTAGGCTGGTCCTTGCTTTTTTCAGGCAGAAAACCCGAGGCGAAGGCCTGTTTTGAACGGGCATTATTGATAAAACCAGGCGATACATCGAGTATTGATGGCTTAAATCGGGCGGCTAAATAGCGCTTAAATGGCATATAGTCAATATATTTAGCAAATATTTATATAATAAAAAATAAAAAATTGATTTATAGGTATTTAACTCTATCTTTGGAGCAAATTAAAATACAATATAATGCAACAAGGAACAGTAAAATTTTTTAATGAAACTAAAGGTTTCGGATTTATCACTCCATCTAATGGCGATGCCGAAATTTTTGTTCATGCTTCAGGCTTAATCGACAACATTCGCGAGAATGATACCGTAAACTACGATGTAGAAGAAGGTAGAAAAGGCCT
>Ga0308159_1000658_pt1 | contig 70764 bp, 60 predicted proteins | sample PhyCR1_FD_201040 | JGI IMG/M metagenome (GOLD analysis project Ga0308159, IMG submission 201040) | Phyllosphere microbial communities from UC Gill Tract Community Farm, Albany, California, United States - DLSLC.R1 | ecosystem: Host-associated > Plants > Phyllosphere > Unclassified | place: USA...
CGGCCGCGCGAGGCCGGAGTGTTGGGAGAGGAAGGATCCCCGGCCCCGCGCGGCCGCCCTGAGCCGGTCCCGGCGCGCAGAATGGCAAGCGCACCGGGATCGGCCGAAGTGGCAATTACTTGAACGTGAAGCGCGCGCCCACCGCAAAAGTACGGGCAAGCTGCAGAGTACCCAGGTTGAACTGCTCGGCATTACCCGCGCTGCCGTACTTGTAGTAGTTCTGCTGCTTCGACTTGGTGAGGTTCACCGCGTCGAAGGTGATGCCGACGTTGTCCATGACGTTCAGCGTCAGCTGGAAGTCGAGGCTCTCTTCCGACTTGTACCACACGCCGATCGGGTTGGCGAAGAGGCGCGCCTCGTTGTTGTGCAGGAAGCCCTTGCGCCAGATGTACGACAGGCGCGCGCTGACCGGGCCGTGATCGTAGGCCAGCGTCGCGTTGTACGACAGCTTCGAGACGTTGAAGAACGGCGACTGCGTCTGGGTGATGTTGCCCAGTTCGTCCGCCTCGGGAATGTTCTGGCTCGAGTCCAGAACGGTCAGGCTGCCCTGGAAGCCGAGGCCGTCGAGCAGGCCGGGGAAGTAGGTCGGGTAGTAGGTCAGGCCCACTTCCACGCCCTTGAGCACACCGTCAGAGGCGTTCACCGGACGGGTGACCGAGAAGTAGTCGGTCGCGCCCGCCTCGATCCCGTTGTTCGGGATGTAGTCCATCGAGGTCAGCGGCACCACCAGCCCGCTGATCTCGCGGCGGAAGGCGGTGACGGTGATCGCGCTGTTGCGCTCGAAGTACCATTCCAGCGCAAGGTCGAAGTTCTTCGAATGCGTGGGCTTCAGGCTGGCATTGCCGACCGTGCCGCTGCCGTAGCCGACATTGGTGAGGTCGCCGGTCAGCGCATAGGTCGGGTTGATGTCGCCGAAGTTCGGGCGACGCAGCGTCTCGCCGTAGTTGAAGCGCACACGCAGGTTCGGCTCGATCTCGTACCGGGCAGTGAAGCTCGGCAGGAACTTCTCCGACTGGCTGCCGCCGCGCGTCAGGGCGCCGTTGGCGTAACGGTCGAAGAAGCTGGAGTTGGTCACCACCGAAACGAAGCGCACGCCGCCCTGGATATCCAGCGGACGCCCGAAGATCGTCAGCTGGCCGTCCGCGAGCAGGTAGCCCGACATCGTGGTTTCCTCAATGTCGAAGGTCTTCGCCAGCGAGAGCGCGTCCGAGGTCGGCAACCCGTAGAGACCGCGCACGTAATCGGCGTTGTCATGCAGCCAGTAACCGTTGGCCAGCGTCCAGCTGCGCGGCACGTCGGCGACGCCCGACATGAAGTCGGAGTTGGTGAAGGCCGCATCCTCACCCAGCGAGGCGAGGCTGACGCCGAGGTTGTTGGCGCTCTGGGTGCGGGTGTAGCTGGTGGCGGTGCGACGGTCGATGCGCAGGCCCGCCTTGATGCGGCGCAGGAAGCCCTCGTCCCAGGTATAGTAGCCGTCGAGGCTGCCGGTGATGGCATCGCCCTTGTTGCGGTCGGCGTTGTCGTAGAGCTGCGCGACGTTCCACAGGCTGGTGTCGTTCAGCTGCGAATCGTCATTGAAGTGGTACGAAGGCACGCCACCACCGGCGTTGAAATCGACGTTGATCTGGTCGGCCACGCGGTCGGTGCGCATGGCGATGAACGAAGACTTGTTCACGCTGGTCTGGTACGCGACGTCGCCGATGATCTTGCCGCGATCGCCCAGATCCCACTTGCCGTTCAGGGCATAGACGTAGCTGTCGGTGCTGCTCTTGGTGTAGTCACCCGAGTTGAAGCCGTAGACGCTGTTGGCAGTACGCGACTTGACGATGTTGGTGCCGTCGTAAAGCGTGGGCGACTGCGGATCGGCCCAGTAGTCGACGAAGCTGAACTGCAGCGAGTTGAAGGTTTCGCCGCGGAAACCGGCGTAGAACACTTCGGCGGTGTAGACCGAACTGGAGTTCGGCGCCCACTGCAGCGCGGCGTTGAACGAGGGACGTTCACGCTTGCCGTAGAGGTCCGAGGAGAACACCGCATCGCGCGAGAGGTAGTACGGGGTATCGACGCCATTGATGTTCAGCGTCGAGCCCGGCGCGGTCGAAAGACCGGCGTTGAGGCCGGGCGTCCAGTTCTCGTTGTCGGGACCGGGGAAGATGCGCTCCAGCGGCGACAGGCCCGTGCCGTCGGCCGGGTTCTCGGTGGCGAACGGCACCAGCGCGCCTGCCGTCGTCGACATGTTGCGGTACTTGGTGCGGCTCCACGAACCGTTCACCAGCAGGCCGATGTCACCGATGCCGGTTTCCCAGCGGTTGGACACCAGCAGCGCGGCGTTCGGGTTGTAGCTGTCCGCCTGTTCGTTGTAGATGCCGCGCACGAGGCCCGAGATCGCGAAGCCGTCGAAATCGAACGGGCGGCGGGTCTGGACGTCGATCTGGCCGGCAAGGCCGGTCTCGATCTGGTCGGCCGAGCGGGTCTTGAAGACGTCGACCTGCTTGACGAGGTTCGCCGAGATATCCTGCAGCGCGAACGACTGGCCCGCGGCGGTGAAGATGTTGCGGCCGTTGAGCGTGGTCAGCGGATCGGCAAGGCCACGGATCGTGACGGTGCCCGCCTCGCCGCCGGCGCGGTCGGTCACCTGCACGCCGGTGACGCGCTGCAGCGCCTCCACCACGTTGTTGTCAGGCAGCTTGCCGACGTCCTCGGCGACGATCGAGTCGACGATCTGGACGCTGTTCTTGCGCACGTTGAGCGCGCCGACGATCGAGGCGCGCACGCCGGTGACGATGATGTCCTCGGCACTCGCATCATCGGCGGCGGCCTGAGGCGCGGTATCCTGAGGCGCAGCGTCCTGGGCCTGCGCCACGGTAGCAAGGCCGAGTGCGAGAACGGATGCGGTGCAGAATGCAAATGGCTTGAGCGCCATGGATCAACCCTCCCATGGGGGCTGGCCGATTACCATGCCCCGATAAACTGTGGCGCCTGATTATTAGTCGGACTATTTAGGCGCAAGTGGAAAATGCATTGCTCCGACAAAAAGGGCGGGGACATGTGGCATATGAGGCGCACCTTGGCGGCATCTCCTGAACGTGCTGGCCGACTTCCACTCAATTAATCAGACAATAAGCCTCCCCCTATCGATCGCCATCGCGAGCGAAGCGAAGCAATCCAGGGCAGTGTTGCGCCGCTCTGGATTGCTTCGCTTCGCTCGCAATGACGAGATGGAGGGTGACCGGCTCGTGGCGCTCCGATCACCCCATGGCGTCAGTCCGCCAACCACGCCACGCTGGCGTCGTAGTCGTCGGCCAGCACCACCCGGTCGCCCAAATGCGCGAGCGCCCTGCCCTCGTAAGCCACCGAGGCGAAGCGCACGGTGCCGGTGGCGGGGCCGACCTCGCGGCGGAAGCGGTCCTCGGCGGCGACGTCGCTGACCACGTCGCGCGGGGCGAGGCGCACCGCTCCGTCGGGGCCGGCGGCCAGGCACAGTTCGGGCCGCAGGATCGGCACGAGCTGCACGGTGCCCTCGCCCGCCTCGATCGAACGGAACTGGGTCTGCGGCAGCGGGGCATCGCTCACCGAAAGGGTCATGCCGTCGCAGGCCATCCGCACGGTGCGACGCACGGCCGGGATGAAGCGCTCGGGGATCGCGCCGTTGCCCACCGGCACGCCGAAGTCGGGCACACCGTCCGCATCGTAATAGATGCGCTGGATGCGGGTGTGGCGGTCAGGGTTGAACAGCGGGTCGCCTTCGATCTTCTCGTAGTCGCGGCCGTGGTAGACGAGGATGTCGCGCCCCTCTTCGTCCACGGTGAAGCTGTTGTGGCCGGGGCCGTAGACCGAGGTTTCACGGCAGGTTTCGAAGACCGGCCGGGGAGACTTCACCCAGTTGCGCGGGTCCATGATGTTGGCGGTCTCGTCCACGCTGAGCAGGCCCATACAGTAGCGCGCATCGGTGGCGCTGGCCGAGTAGGTCATGAACAGGCGGCCGTTGCGGTTGAGGAAGGCCGAGCCCTCGTTCACCTTGAAGCCGCGCACTTCCCAGTCGAGCGTCGGCACCGTCAGCCGCGCGGGCGCCGAGGCGAGCGTCAGCGCGTCTTTCATCGGCGCGATGTAGACGTTGGAATTGGTCTCGATCCCCGGCTCGCGCTGCGCCCACGAGAAGTAGCGCACGCCCCGATGCGTGAAGATCGTCGAGTCGAGGTTGAAGCTGTCCCACGGCGCCTTGAACTCGCCGAGGACGGACCAGTTGCCGGTCATCGGATCGGGTCCATCGCACACCACGGCGAAAGTGCGGATGCGGAACACGTCCTCGCCGCCGCCGCTGGGGCCGGCCGCGAAGTAGACGATCCACTTGCCGTCGACGTAGTGCAGTTCGGGCGCCCACAGGAAGCCCGACATCGGCCCGCTCGCCTCATGCCGCCAGAGCACCCGCTCCTCGGCATCGGTCAGGCCCGCCAGCGTCTTCGACCGGCGCAGCGCGAGGCGGTCGTACTCGGGCACGGAGCCCATCGCGTAGTACCAGCCGTCGTCGTGGCGGAAGATCTGGGTGTCGGCGCGCTGCTTGATGAGCGGGTTGCTCGCGGCGGGTGCTTGCGGGCTTTTCGAGGTGCCGATCACGCTCTTGCCCGGCGCGGTGCAGGCGATCGGAAGCAGCGATGCGCCGACGCCAAGACTGGTGGCGAAGCTGCGGCGCGACAGGGGGAAGTTCATCATGGCCTCTCCGGCGGTTCTGGTGCGTTGTGGTAGCGTTAGGGGTACGTTAGGTGCCGCTCAGTGCCACCCGAAAAAGACGCCCCGGCCAAGTATCGATAGGCGGCCGGGGCGTATTCAGGTGGGTGTTCTCAGTATTCGGCAACAGGCCAGCCGTCCGCGTCCCACCGCAGCGGCGCGATGCGCAGCGTGGGGCGGCCGTCGGCCTCCTTGTCGTAGGCGTGGTAGACGAGGTAGGTCGTGCCGTCCTTGTCGGTGAAGGCTCCGGCATGGCCAGGCCCCCGGAAACGCTGCTTTTCCTGCAGGTCGGAGCGCAGCAGGATAGTGCCCTCGCCCTCCATCATCGAGCTGCCGTCACGGCCCAGATACGGGCCGGTGATCTTCTTCGAGCGGCCGACGACGGTGTAATACGTCGAGTTCACGCCCTTGCAGCAATAGTCGTAGGACGCGATCAGGAAGTACCAGCCGCCGTGCGGAATGATGAACGGCGCCTCTACCGGCGCCGCCGCTCCCGCGGGTGCGCGGCGGCGTGCGATCGAGTACGGCTCGGTGCCGGGCACGACCTTGCCGGTCTTCGCATCGAGCGGGAACAGCTTGAGACCGCTCCAGAAACTGCCGAGCGACAGCCACTGGCGCCCCTGTGCATCGACAACGAAGTTCGGGTCGATGGCGTTGAAGTCATCGTCCTTCGTGGACATGACGACAAGGCCATGATCCTGCCATTTCGCCTTTGCGCCGAGGGTTTTCGAGGTCGCCAGCCCGATCGCCGAGCGGTTCGACCCGAAGGTCGAGACCGAATAGTAAAGCCGGTATTCGCCGTTCACATACGAAATATCCGGCGCCCATATACCTTCGGTTCCGGGCACAGCATCTTTCGCCCACGCCGGTATTTCGGAGAACACCGAACCGGCATCTTTCCAGACCTTGAGGTCGTTCGAGGTCTTGATGCCGATATACTTGCCCACGGTGCTGAACACGTAATACGTGTCCCCCTCGCGGATGATGACCGGATCATGCACGACAAGGTCACCGGAAAGCTGCGAATTCAGCGTCCCGGCCCCCTTCTCGCCGACCTGCTGGGCGCTCGCAGCACCGGCAAGAGCCAGCGCCGCGAGACCGATCAGGACCGCCCTCATCACTGCAGTTCCAGCACCACCACCGACTTCGCCGGCAGCGTCACGACCAGCTGGCCGCCCTGCACGCTCGCCCCGATAAAGGCGGCGGGCTTGACGACGTCAGGCGCGTCGAAAGTGTTGTGCGAATTGATCGCCGAAGCCGTCAGAATCCGGCCGGAAACCGCCGAAGCGCTGACGCCGTCCAGCTTGATCGTCACCGTGTTCGACTGGTTCGGATCGAGGTTCGACAGCGCGACATGCACCTTGCCGTCCTTCGCCTTCACCGCCGAGCCGCTGACCGCAGGCATGGTGAATTCGTCCTTGGAATACCACGGCGACTTGATCTCGAGCGGCAGCACGGTCGCGTCCTGCCAGGGCTTGTACATCTCGAAGACGTGGTAGGTCGGGGTCAGCACCATCTTGCTGCCCTGCGTGAAGATCATCGCCTGCAGCACGTTCACCATCTGCGCGATGGCGGTCATGCGCACGCGGTCGGCGTGCTTGGCAAAGATGTCGAGGTGCACAGAGGCGATCAGCGCATCACGCAAGGTGTTCTGCTGCCTCAGGAATCCGGGGTGCGTACCCTCGTCCTGCGCATACCACGAGCCCCACTCGTCGACCGCGAGGAAGACGCGCTTTTCGGGATCGTACTTGTCCATGATCGCCGAGTGCTTGGTGATCAGCTCGTCCATGTGCCGCGCGCCGTTCAGCGCATCGGCCCAGCCATGCTCGTCGAAGTTGACGGCAGGCGCACGCGGGGGCCAGCCACCGGCGGGGTGGACATAATAGTGCAGCGAAACACCGTCGAGCTGGTTCGCCGCGACGCGCATCATCGTCTCGGTCCAGTTGTAGTCGTCGACGTTGGCGCCGGCCGCGACCTTCAGGATCTTGGTCCCGGCGGGCGGCTTGATGAAGGTGGCATAGCGGCGCGTCTCGTCCGCCGCGAACTCGGGGCGCATGTTGCCGCCGCAGCCCCACAGCTCGTTTCCGACGCCGAAGTACTTGACCTTCCACGGTTCCTTGTGGCCGTTCTTGGCGCGCTCATCCGCCAGCGAACCGGCGGGCGAGGTCATGTATTCGACCCATTCGGCCATTTCGCGCGGAGTGCCGTTGCCGACGTTGCCCGCGACATAGGCCTCGGCGCCGACCTGTCGGATCAGCTCGAAGAACTCGTGCGTGCCGACCGCGTTTGGCTCGGTCACGCCGCCCCAGTGGGTGTTGATCTTGACCGGGCGCTTGGCCTGTGGGCCGATGCCTTCACGCCAGTTGTATTCGTCGGCGAAGCAGCCGCCGGGCCAGCGGATCACCGGAACCGACAAGTCCTTCAGCGCCTTGACGACGTCGTTGCGGAAGCCGTTGGTATTGGGGATCTTGCTGCCTTTGCCGACCCACAGGCCGCCATAGATGCCCTCGCCCAGATGCTCGGCGAACTGGGTGAAGACGTCCTTGTTGTAGACCGGGCCGGGCTTGCCGCCCTCGATCGTGGCGGTGGTGGGCTGGCCACCCGTATCGGCCGAAGCCGTCTGGCTCAGGGGCGCGGAAAGCACCGTCGCTGCCATCAGCATGGCGAGCGACGTGCGGCGGAAGAACTTAGTCATTTCAGTCCCCTCCCTAGGGAATCAATCGTGGAATTCGTCCACCAGCTTGCGGTGGCCGCGCAGGAATGCGTCGGCGACGAGTCGCAGCGGCGCCACGTCCACGTCGCTGCGGCCACCCCGGATGAGGCTGGCGAAGCGCGCGTAGAGGCCCGGATATTCCATGTCCTCGGCATGCTCGGTGCCGCTCGGAAGCGTCAGCACCGCGCCGCCGTTCGACAGCTTGAGCGTTCCTTCGTCCGTCTCGACGACGATGTCCCACGACTGCGGGCCGGTCTGCCGCCAGTCGAGGTCCATGTGGATCGGCGCGCCAGCGGTGTCGCGGAACTCGATGTCAGCGGCGATCGGTGCGGCGCGGTTGGCCGGGATCTCCAGCGTCGCACCCTGCAGGAACATCGGGCGCGGCAGGATGTGGGTGACGATCGAGAGCGCATTGATGCCCGGATCGAACACGCCAAGGCCGCCCGGCTCCCATATCCACGCCTGACCCGGATGCCACACGCGCACGTCCTCGCGCCACACGATCGAGACCTTCTCGATCTTGCGGTCGGACAGCCACGCGCGCGCCGGGGCCACGCCCGCCGCAAAGCGCGAGTGCCACGAGGCGAACAGCGTCGCGCCGACCTTCTCGGCGCGGCTTTCCAGCGCCACCACTTCGGACAGCGTCGCGCCCGGCGGCTTTTCGAGGAACACGTGCATGCCCTTCGACAGCGCCTGCACGGCAAGGTCGTAGCGGACCTGCGGCGGCGTGCAGAGCGCCACCGCATCGACCGCCGGGCCGTTCGCGATCAGTTCGTCGAGGCTCTTGGCGTGCGGCACGCCCTCGACGCCCGGATCACGCGGGCTGACGGTGGCGGCGAGGCTGAACGCCTTGTTCCCGGCGATGGCGGGAAGGTGCTGGTCGCGGGCGATCTTGCCCACGCCCACCACTGCAATGCGGATCGGGTCCACGATCAGAGCGCCTTCACCGCGAAGGCGCGCTCGGGAACGCGGACCAGTTTGTTGGCGACCGGCAGCGTGAAGGGTGCGGCCGAAATCTCGAACACGTCGCCTTCCTGCGTCTGCACGCCATCGCTGAACGAAAGCGTCGCGGTGCCGAAAAAGTGGACATGCACGTCGCCCGCGCGGCGGAACAGGTCGTACTTGAAGTGGTGATGCTCAAGGTTCGCGAACGTATGCGACATGTTGCCCTCGCCCGAGAGGAAGGGCTTTTCCCAGATCGTCTCGCCACCCCGGATGACCTTGCTGGTGCCCTCGATATGCGAGGGCGGCGTGCCGAGCAGCAGCTCTGGGCCGAGCGCGGCCTGACGCAGCTTCGAGTGGGCCAGCCACAGGTAGTTGTGACGCTCGGTAACGTGGTCCGAATACTCGTTGGCAAGCGCGAGGCCGAGGCGGTAGGCAGTGCCGTCCTCGCCGATCAGGTAGATGCCTGCGAGTTCGGGCTCCTCGCCGCCGTCCTTGGCGAAGGCGGGCATTTCGAGATCGTCGGTCGGGCCGACGAGCTGCGAGCCGTCGCCCTTGTAGAACCATTCCGGCTGCTGGCCGACTTCGCCCGGCGCGGGCTTGCCGCCTTCGAGGCCCTCAAGGAACATGCGCATGGAATCGGTCGGCTTCTCCTCGGAAGCGGCCGCCTTGTGCATCTTGTCGCGGCCCTCGGCGGAACCGAGGTGAGTCAGGCCGGTGCCCGCGAGCAACAGGTGCGCGCCGTCCTCGTGGTCGATCGGCGCGAGCAGGCGGCCCGCCGCGAACTCGGCGGCGATGTCGACCGCTTCGCCCTGCCCGGCATCCTTGGCGGCCTCGGCAAGCGTCTGGCCCGCAGCGATCGCGCCGAGCGCGAGTTCACGCACCGAAGCGACGCCCGGCAGGAAATGCGCGGCGTCACCGTCGGCGAGAATGACGGAACGAACGCCCTCGGCGCTCAGGTGCTGAAGCAGGCGAAGATAAGTCATGGAAAACTCTCCCTGAGACGGCGCGCCCTTCTTGAGGGACGCGCCGCCCGGATGGTTGGATCAGATCAGTTGAGGGTCAGCGTGCCGTCGATCAGGCGCGGGGCGCCGTCACCGAAGGCATCGTCACGCAGTTCGGCCGGAAGCAGCCCTTGCGCAAAGTTCTGGTAGCTGACCGGACGCAGGTAGCGGTCGATCGCCATGCTGCCGACCGACGTGGTGCGCGGGTCGGAGGTCGAGGGGAACGGGCCGCCGTGAACCATCGCGTGGCACACTTCGACGCCGGTGGGCCAGCCGTTGACGAGGATGCGGCCGACCTTGCGCTCCAGCACCGGCAGGACGCGGGCGGCGGCGCCCTCGTCGGCATCGTCCATGTGCAGGGTGGCGGTCAGCTGGCCTTCGAGGCCTTCGAGCACGGTCAGCAGTTCGGCTTCGTCCTTGCAGACGACAACGATGGAGGCGGCACCGAACACTTCGTCACCCGCCGCCTTGTCGGCAAGGAACTGCGCGGCCGAGGTCTGGAACAGGATCGCGCCGCCGGTGGTGCGGCTGCCTTCCTCGCCCTTGGCCAGCGTCTCGACCCCCGGAACGGCTGCCAGCGCCTCGACGCCCTTGGCGTAAGCGGCGGCGATACCGGTGGTCAGCATGGTCTGCGGCTTGGCTTCCGACACGCCAGTGGTTGCGGCGGTCACGAAGGCATCGAGCCCCTCACCCTCGACGGCGAGGATCAGGCCGGGGTTGGTGCAGAACTGGCCTGCACCCATCGTCAGCGAGCCGACGAAGGCCGCGCCGAGCGCTTCGCCGCGCGCCTTGAGCGCCTCGGGGAGCAGCAGGACGGGGTTGATGCTCGACATTTCGGCATAGACCGGGATCGGCACTTCGCGCGCCTGCGCCAGCTTGGCCAGCGCCAGACCGCCCCCACGCGAGCCGGTGAAGCCGACCGCCATGATCGCCGGGTGCTGCACGAGCGCCGCGCCAAGTTCGTTCGAGGGACCGACGAGGTGCTGGAACACGCCCGCGGGAAGACCCGCATCCTTTACCGCCTTGGTGATGGCAGCGGCGATCAGCGCGCCCGTGACCGGGTGCGCCGGGTGGCCCTTGACGACCACCGGGCAACCAGCCGCCAGCGCCGAAGCGGTGTCACCACCGGCAGTCGAGAACGCGAGCGGGAAGTTCGAGGCACCGAAGACCGCGACCGGGCCGACCGGGATCATGCGCAGGCGCAAGTCCGGGCGCGGCAGCGGCGCGCGGTCGGGCAGCGCGGGGTCGATACGCAGCTGCTGCCACTGGCCCTTGCGGACGACGTCAGCAAACAGGCGCAACTGACCGCAGGTACGGCCACGCTCGCCCTCGCCACGACCGCGCGGCAGGCCGCTCTCGGCGATGTAGGCTTCGATCAGCGGCTCGCCGATCGCCATGATCTCGTCGGCGATTCGCTCGAGGAACGCAGCGCGCGTCTCGCGATCGGTCGCGCGATAGGTATCGAACGCAGCAGCCGCGGCAGCGCAGGCAGCGGCCACATCGGCGGTGGTGCTGATGGCGAGCGGCTCACCCTGAGGCTCACCGGTAGCAGCGACGATGGAACGAAATTCAGTCATTGGGCACTCCCTATTTACTCCGACATATTTCCTGTGCAAGCGAAACGCAATGTTTGTCGTTCCTTCTCGCGCAAACCGCTGTTAGTTTCGCTCCCGGAGGAGCCCTTACCTGTGCCAGATGCCGATTTGACGACCGCCGACGAAAACACCAAACAGGGCGAAGAAGCCCGAGGCCCCGGCCGCAGACTGCACGGAGCCATTGCACACAAGCTCGGTACTGCCATCTTGTCAGGCAAATATGCTCCCGGCGACATTCTGTCAGGCGAAGTCGCCTTCGCCGAGGAACTGCAGGTTTCACGCAGCGCCTATCGGGAGGCGATCCAGGTGCTGACCGCCAAGGGCCTCGTCGCGAGCCGCCCCAAGGCTGGCACCCGCGTCCTCCCGCGTGATCGCTGGAATCTGCTCGACCCCGAAGTGCTCGGCTGGGCCTTCGCGGGCGAGCCCGACATCGAATTCGTCCGGAGCCTGTTCGAACTGCGCGCCATCGTCGAACCCGCCGCCGCCCGCCTCGCCGCCCAGCGCCGCGACAAGGCGGACCTCAAGGCGATGAAGGACGCCCTCGCCGCCATGCGCCGCCACACCCTCACCACCGAGGCCGGACGCGCCGCTGACCGCGATTTTCACAAGGCGATCCTCCAGGCGACACGCAACGACGCGCTCCTCACGCTCAGCGCCTCAATCGGCGCGGCGGTGAACTGGACCACGCAGTTCAAGCAACGCGCTCGCGCCCTGCCGCGCAATCCGATCCCGGATCACGTCAAGGTCTACGACGCGATCGCCGCAGGGGATGCGGCTGCCGCTGCGGAGGCGATGAACGTGCTGGTGGATCTGGCTCTGGAAGATACGCGTAGCTCGATGGAAGATTGAACAGGGGAAAAGCAGGGGTTTACCACCCCTGCACCCCGTAATCGTCGAGGGCACGCGCGCCGCCTCCTCAGGCACAACGGCGAGCCGGGAGACTGAATAGCCTGCGGCGCAATAGAGCACCGAGACTGCTGCGCGCATCACGCCGCCAAGTCCACGGGGTGCAGGGGTGGTAAACCCCTGCCCTTCTCTTCCCTTCTAAACAAAAAAGCCCCGACGATCTCTCGCCGGGGCTCATTTCCTATCTGCCGCGCGCTTATTCGAAAGTCGCTTCCGGCGGCGGCACCGCGTTGGTGACCTTGCTGCCCCACAGCGCGTAGAACAGCACGTAGAGTTCGCAAGCCGCCGTCAGCAGGAACGAGGTCTGCAGCCCGTAGTTGTCGGCCAGCCAGCCCTGCACCACGACCAGAGCGCCGCCTGCGATCGCCATGACGAGCAGGCCGGAGCCTTCCTCGGTCAGCGGGCCGAGGCCCTTGATGCCGAGGGTGAAGATGGTCGGGAACATGATCGAGTGGAACAGGCCGACGAGGATCAGCGACCACATCGCCACTTCGCCGTGCGCGAATACCGTGACCATCATCACCGCGAAGGCGCCGATCGAGAAGAACGCCAGCACCTTGCCTGCGTCGAAGCGCTGCATGACGAGCGACCCGGCGAAGCGGCCGACCATCATGCCGCCCCACAGGAACGACAGGTACTTGCCGGCCTGCTCGTGCGTCAGGTTGGCGATGTCGGGCTGGCTGACGAAGTTCACGAAGAGGTTGGCGACACCGATTTCCGCAATCAGGTAGATGAAGATCGCGGGCACGCCGAAAACCAGATTGCGGTGGTTCCAGAGCGAGAGGTGCTTGCGCTCCTCCTTGGCGGCGCGCGAGCCGGCCGAACCCATCGCGGGCAGCGGGAACTTGGCGATGATGACCGCGAGGATCACCAGCACCACGGCGACGAGCGCGTAAGGCAGGATTACCGAGTGGGCGTCCGCCATGCGCTCGGCTTCGGTGAGGACGGTCCCGGCGGTGGCTGTACCGCCCTTGGAGCGGCCGAGGATCAGGTAGGCCCCGAAGAGCGGCGCCAGCATCGTGCCCGCCGAGTTCAGCGCCTGCACCAGATTGAGGCGCGAGGACGCGGTCTCGGGCTTTCCGACGACGGCGACGTAGGGGTTCGCGGCCACCTGCAGCAGGGTGATGCCGCTGGCGATGACGAAGAGCATGACGAGCGTGACGCCGTAGGACGGGATGCTGGCTGCCAGCATCATGCCGCATGCGCCTGCGGCCATGATGAGCAGGCCCGCGACGAGCGACTTCTGATAGCCGATCCGCTCGATCAGCTTGGCTGACGGGATCGAGGCCACGAAGTAGGCGATGAACCAAACCGATTCGATCAGTGTCGTCTGGGTGTAGCTCAACTCGAATACGCTGCGCAGGTGCGGCAGCAGCGTATTGTTGATGACGGTAATGAAGCCCCACATGAAGAACAGGCTGGCAAGCAGCGTAAGCGCGGGGCCGTAGCGCACGCCTGCGGGCTGGGCGTGCAGCACCGGGGCGTCGGTGGATGAGACCACTGGGGGCATGACATTCCTCTCGATAGCGACGCCGGACGACCACTTGTACCGTGAACCGGCTTGCGCTCTTTCTATTTGTCGGACTATATGCGCGAAGCGGCGTCGTCAATGGGGCGCGTCTTCGTACAAGAATCGAAATCTCACCGAAATGCGGGAGCTAAGGGAATGAGGAATCCGGTCAAGGCCATCACGACGGCGGCGTCCGTTCTGACGCTGGCATTCTGCGCCAATGCCGCGCTGGCCACCGAAGCGACGCAGGCGAGCGCGGGCAAGCTGTCGAACGGCAGCGAGGTCACCGCAGTGACGCTGACGGCAGGCAACGGCGTTTCCGCCACGATCCTGACCTTCGGCGCGACGCTGTGGAAGCTGAACGCGCCGGACCGCGACGGCAAGACCGCCGACGTCCTCGTCGCCTACGACAAGCTCTCCGACTTCGAGACGCGCCCGAACTTCTGGGGCGCCACCATCGGCCGCTACGGCAACCGCATCGCCGACGGCAAGTTCACGCTGGACGGCAAGACCTACCAGCTCCCCGGCAACGACCACGGCCAGTCGCTCCACGGCGGCGGCAAGGGCTTCGACGTCCAGAACTGGAAGCTCGAATCGGTGAAGTCGGGCAAGGTGGCGACCGCCGTGTTCTCGCTGGTCAGCCCTGATGGCGATTCCGGCTACCCCGGCACCGTGAAGGCCAAAGTCACCTATTCGCTCGACGAATCCGGCAACCTGCAGATCGTCTTCGACGCGGCGACCGACAAGCCGACCGTGCTCAACATGACCAACCACGCCATCTTCAACATGGCGGGCGAAGGGTCGGAGCGCGATGCGATGACCAACGTGCTCACGCTCCCGGCGAGCAAGTACACTCCCGTCAACGAAAAGCTGATCCCCACCGGCGAACTGCGCGCCGTCGAGGGCACGCCGTTCGACTTCCGCAAGGGCAAGCCGGTCGCCGTGGGCCTGCGCGACGGCAACGACCAGCAGATCGTCTACGGGCGCGGCTTCGATCACAACTTCGCGCTCGACAAGGGCCAGACCAAGACCCCCGAACTCGCCGCCCGCCTCGAAGACCCCGTCTCGGGCCGCGTGCTGGAACTGCTGACGACCGAGCCCGGCGTCCAGTTCTACTCCGGCAATTTCCTCGACGGCACCTTTATCGGCAAGCAGGGCCATCTCTACCGCATGGGCGACGGCATCGCGCTGGAACCGCAGAAGTTCCCCGACAGCCCCAACCACGCCAACTTCCCGAGCACCCGCGTCGATCCCGGCAAGCCGTACCGGCATGTCATGATCTACCGCGTCACCACTTCTCCGCGCTGAACCGGACCAAAGAAAACAACCATGACCGAAACCCCTGCTCCCAAGCTGCGCTCGCGCGCCTGGTTCGACAATCCCGACAACATCGACATGACCTCGCTCTATCTGGAGCGATACCTGAACTTCGGCCTCAGCCTTGAGGAACTGCGTTCGGGCAAGCCGATCATCGGCATCGCCCAGTCGGGCAGCGACCTTAGCCCGTGCAACCGTCACCACCTAGTGCTGGCCGAGCGCATCCGCGAAGGCATTCGCGAGATGGGCGGCATCGCGCTGGAATTCCCGGTCCACCCGATCCAGGAAACCGGCAAGCGCCCGACCGCCGGGCTTGACCGTAACTTGTCCTACCTCGGCCTCGTCGAAGCGCTTTACGGCTACCCGCTCGACGGCGTGGTGCTGACCACCGGCTGCGACAAGACGACCCCGGCGATGCTCATGGCCGCCGCGACCGTCAATATCCCCGCCATCGCGCTGTCGGTTGGCCCGATGCTCAACGGCTGGCACAAGGGCGAGCGCACCGGTTCGGGCACGATCGTGTGGAAGGGCCGCCAGATGATGGCGGCGGGCGAACTGGACGCGGACGGCTTCATCAAGCTCGTCGCCTCCTCGGCGCCGTCCACCGGCTACTGCAACACCATGGGCACGGCGACGACGATGAACTCGCTCGCCGAAGCGCTGGGCATGATGCTGCCCGGCTCGGCGGCGATCCCCGCGCCTTACCGCGACCGCCAGGAATGTGCCTACCACACCGGCAAGCGCATCGTGGACATGGTGCGGGAGGACCTAAAGCCCTCCGACATCCTGACGCTCGACGCCTTCCACAACGCGATCGTCGTCAATGCCGCGATCGGCGGTTCGACCAACGCGCCGATCCACCTTGCCGCGCTGGCCCGCCACGTCGGCGTGGACCTGCCGCTCAAGGACTGGGAGCGCCTTGGCCACAAGATCCCGCTGCTGGTGAACCTGCAGCCCGCCGGTGAGTACCTTGGCGAGGACTACTACCACGCGGGCGGCGTCCCCGCCGTCGTCGCGCAGCTGATCGGTCAGGGGCTGATCCAGGAGAGCGCCCTCACCGTCAACGGCAAGACCATCGGCGACAACTGCCGTGACGCCACGATCGAGGACGACAAGGTCATCAAGACCTTCGACCAGCCTCTGGTCGAGGAAGCGGGCTTCCTGGTCCTGTCGGGCAACCTGTTCGACGCGGCGATCATGAAGACCAGCGTGATCTCCAAGGAATTCCGCGATCGCTACCTCTCGAACCCCGCCGACCCGGACGCCTTCGAAGGCCCGGCCGTGGTGTTCGACGGTCCCGAGGACTACCACCACCGCATCGACGATCCCTCGGTCGGCATCACCCCCGAGACGCTGATGTTCATGCGCGGCGCGGGGCCGATCGGCTACCCTGGCGCGGCCGAAGTCGTGAACATGCGCCCGCCCGCCTACCTCATCACCGAGGGCGTCAGCGCCCTGCCCTGCATCGGCGACGGCCGCCAGTCGGGCACTTCGGGCAGCCCCTCGATCCTCAACGCCTCTCCGGAAGCGGCGGCGATGGGCGGCCTCGCGCTGCTCCGGACCGGCGACCGGGTCCGCATGGATCTCAAGGCGGGCAAAGTGGACGTGCTGATCTCCGACGAGGAGATGGCGACGCGCCGCGCCGAGCTGGAAGCTGCGGGCGGTTACCAGTACCCCGCCTCGCAGACGCCGTGGCAGGAAATCCAGCGCGCCCTGGTGGGCCAGATGGATACCGGCGCGATCCTCGAAGGCGCGGAAAAGTACCAGCGCATCGCCCAGACCATGGGCCTGCCGCGCGACAACCACTGATCCAGCATAAACCTCGTCATTCCCGCGAAGGCGGGAACCCATCTCCTGGAAGTGCCTGTTGCACCGACGTCAGATGGGTCCCCGCTTTCGCGGGGATGACGAGGTTTTTATGGGCCGACAGATCAGCGGCCTCGACATGGGAGAGAGAACGATGACCCTCTGGCGCAAGATCGAGCGCGACGTGCGCGACACCCTCGGCGAAGGCGCGCTCTGGTGCGAGCGAGATGGCGCGTTCTACTGGGTAGACATCCTCGCCCCCGCCCTCAACCGACTGACGCTGGCCACCGGCGCCATTGAACGCTGGGACATGCCCGCGCCGCTCGGCTGGGTGGCTCCGCGTGCTTCCGGCGGCTTCCTCGGCGGCTTCCGGGACGGTGTTGCATCGATCACGCTCGATCCGCTGACCATCGGCGAGCGCTCCGATCCCGAACCGCACCTGCCCGGCAACCGCATGAATGACGGCAAGGCCGACCTCCACGGCGCCATCTGGTGCGGCACCATGGACATGGCCGAGGAGGAAGTCTCCGGCTCGTTCTACCGCCTGTCGCCGCAGGGCGAATGGCAGGTCATCGACACCGGCTACACCGTGACCAACGGCCCGGCGTTCTCGCCTTGCGGAAACTGGCTCTACCACACGGATTCCGGACGCCGTACGATCTACCGCTTCGCCCTCGACGCAAGCGGCGCCCGTGATCGGCAGGAATTCATCCGCTTCTCCGAGGACGACGGCTATCCCGACGGCATGACCACCGATGCGGAAGGGTTCCTCTGGGTTGCCCACTGGGACGGCGGCCGCATCAGCCGCTTCGCCCCCGACGGCACCCGCGACCGCTCGATCGAGCTGCCCGCCAGGCGCATCACCAACATCGCCTTCGCCGGGGAGAACCTCGAGCGCATGTTCGTGACTTCTGCGGCGACGGGCCTGCCGGAATCGGAATTCGACGGCGCGCTCTACGAGGTCGATGCGGGCGTGACGGGTCTTCCCTCCGGCATCTATCACGGCTGATCCCCAAGGCTGCTCTTTGTCGCAGGGATTGGCGCAACCGTTACACATTGCTACCAAAATCCCTGCTTACAAGCTGCCTTCCAGCGGCCATACGAAGCAGCATGTTCACCACTCGTCGCATCGTGATCGGCGGCGTCGTACTCGGCGCGTGCGTTCTCCTTCTCGTCTGGAAGCTGTTCCTCGCCGCTCCGGCCGAGCCTGACGTCGCGACCGTGAAGGTCGCGCGCGGGGCGCTCGAACGCACGGTCGAGGCGACGGGCACGCTGGAGCCGAAGGAACTCGTCAGCGTCGGCGCGCAGGTGTCCGGCCGCCTCGACGAACTGAACTTCGAGATCGGCGACGTCGTCCACAAGGGCGACCTCATCGGCCTGATCGACCCGCGCACCCAGACCAACAGCCTGGAGACCGCCCGCGCCGACCTTGCCAACATGCAGGCGCAGGCCGCATCGGCGAAGGCCACGCTGGCGCGCACGCAGTTGGCTTTCAACCGCCAGAAGATGCTCGGCGCCGGCGAGGCGACATCGCAGCAGGACTTCGAGACGGCACGGCAGGAACTGCAGTCCGCGCAGGCCAGCTACGATGCCTTGCAGGCGCAGATCCGCGCCGCAAGCGTCAGCGTCAACACGGCCGAAGTCCAGCTGGGCTACACCAAGATCACTGCGCCGATGGACGGCGTCGTCGTCGCCGTCGTCACCAAGCAGGGCCAGACCGTCAACGCCAACCAGTCGGCACCGACGATCGTGATCCTTGCCAAGCTGGACGTGATGACGATCAAGGCTGAGGTCTCGGAAGCCGACGTCATCAACGTGAAGCCCGACCTGCCGGTCTACTTCACCATCCTCGGCGATCCCGACAAGCGCTACGAAGCCAAGCTGCGCATGATCGAACCGGCGCCGGAATCGATCGTCGATGAAGTCAGCTCCAGTTCCAGCAGTTCGTCCTCAAGCAGTTCGTCGTCGAGCACCGCGATCTACTACAACGCGCTGTTCGAGGTGCCCAACGAGGACAACCGCCTGCGCGCGCTGATGACCGCCAAGGTCACCATCGTCCTCGACCGCCGCGCCAATGCGCTGACGATCCCGGCGACCGCGCTCGGCGCGAAGGACAAGAACGGCGCCTATGCCGTCCGCGTGAAGACAGAAGACGGGACAATCGAGAGCCGCAAGGTCAGGATCGGCCTCAACAACAACGTCAACGTCGAGGTCCTGTCGGGCCTCAAGGAAGGCGAGAACGTCGTCATCGGCGAGGCCAAGGCCGATAGCGGGACGAGCGGCCGTCGCCGCCGCATGGGGCCGCCGGGCTTCTGAGGCGGGTGATGGAACCCGCCCCGCTCCTCTCGCTCTCGCACGTCCGGCGCGAGTATCCTTCGGGTGACGGCGTCTTCGCGGCGCTCAAGGACATCGACCTGACCATCGAGGCCGGCGAGATGGTCGCCATCGTCGGCCAGTCCGGTTCGGGCAAGTCCACCCTGATGAACATCCTGGGCTGCCTCGACCGGGCGACCTCGGGATCGTACCGGGTCAACGGCCGCGACACCGCCAAGCTGGAGCCCGACGAACTGGCCGCGCTGCGCCGCGAGCACTTCGGCTTCATCTTCCAGCGCTATCACCTGCTGACCGACCTCTCGGCTCTCGGCAACGTCGAGGTTCCGGCGATCTACGCGGGCAAGCCGCGCGGCGAACGCGCGTCGCGCGCGGCGCAGATCCTGTCCCGCCTCGGCCTCGGCGAGCGGACCGGGCACCGGCCGGGCCAGCTTTCGGGCGGCCAGCAGCAGCGTGTCTCGATCGCGCGCGCGCTGATGAACGGCGGCGAGGTGATCTTCGCCGACGAACCCACCGGCGCGCTCGATTCCGCCAGCGGCGTCGAAGTCATGGCGATCCTCGGCGAACTTCACGCAGAGGGCCACACGGTCATCATCGTCACGCACGACATGCACGTCGCGGAGCACGCCGAGCGCATCATCGAGATCCGCGACGGCGCAATCATCGACGATCGCCGTACCACCGCGCCGAAGATCGCGCCCACCCTCGCCCCGCCGCCGACCGGCGCCAGCGGCTTCGGCCAACTGGCCGACCGTTTCCGCGAGGCGTTCCGCATGGCCGTCCTCGCCATGTCGGCGCACAAGCTGCGCACCTTCCTGACGATGCTGGGCATCATCATCGGCATCGCCTCGGTGGTCTCGGTGGTGGCACTGGGCAATGGGTCGCAGGCCAAGATCCTCTCCGACATATCGGGGCTCGGGACCAGCACGCTCACCGTCTACCCCGGCAAGAGCTTCGGTGACATGCGATCGGGCAAGATCCAGACGCTCAAGGACAGCGACGCAGAGGCGCTCGGCCAGCTCTCCTACATCGACAGCGTGACGCCCAGCGTCTCCACCAGCGTCACCGCACGATACCGCAACGTCGCCGCCACCGCGCAAGTCAGCGGCGTCGGCGCCGACTACTTCCGCGTGCGCGGCCTGACGCTCAATTCCGGCAGTCTGTTCGATACGCAGGCGGTGCGCGAACTGGCGCAGGACGCGGTGATCGACGAGAACACGCAGAAGACCCTGTTCCCCGATGGCGAGGACCCGCTCGGCAAAGTCGTGCTGCTCGGCAAGGTGCCGGTGCGCATCGTCGGGATCGTCGGCACCCAGCAGCAGGGCTTCGGCGGCAGCGACAGCCTGACCGCCTATGTCCCCTACACCACCGCGATGAGCCGGATGCTGGGCCAGAGCTACGTCTCCAGCATCACCGTGCGCATCAGCGACAACGTGTCGACCTCGGCAGCGCAAGACGCCGTGACGCAGCTGCTGACCCAGCGGCACGGCACCGTCGACTTCTTCATCAGCAACTCCGACGACATTCGCGCCACGATCACCAGCGCCACCCAGACGATGACCCTCCTCGTCGCCGCGATCGCGGTCATCTCGCTGGTCGTCGGCGGCATCGGGGTGATGAACATCATGCTGGTCTCGGTTACCGAGCGCACCGCCGAGATCGGCGTGCGCATGGCGGTGGGCGCGCGCCAGTCCGACATCCTCCAGCAATTCCTGATCGAGGCGATCCTCGTCTGCCTGATCGGCGGCGTCATCGGCGTCGGCCTGTCGCTGGCGCTGGGCGTGGTGTTTTCCTACTTCGCCTCCGACTTCGCGATGGCCTATTCGACCACGTCGATCGTCGCCGCGTTCGCCTGTTCCACCCTCATCGGCGTCGTGTTCGGCTTCCTGCCCGCTCGCCGTGCGGCCCGGCTCGATCCGGTCGACGCCCTTTCGAGAGACTGACGATGCGCCCTCACCTCCTTGCCGCGCTGGCCCTGCTGCCGCTGACCGCAGGCTGCGGCGGCGTGGTCCGTTCACACTATACCGCGCCCGCCGTGCCGGTCGCCGCGAACTGGGATGCGGGCGTGCTCGGCGCGCCGCAGAAGGTCGGCGCACCGTGGTGGAACGAGTTCGACGATGCCGAGCTGACCGCGCTCGTCGACCGGGTCCTCGCCGACAACGCCAACCTTGCTGCGGCAGGCCTGCGCCTCAAGCGCGCGAAGCTGTCGTCGGACCTCGCACGGCAGGCATTGTTGCCAAGCCTGTCGGCCAATGCCTCATCCGACGCGTCCAAGGCGCTGGAAGGCGGCTCGGCGTGGAGCAAGAACAGTTCCGCCTCGCTCGGCGCGTCGTGGGAGATCGACCTGTTCGGCCGCCTCGATGCGCAGGCCGACGCTGCCCGCTGGGAAGCGCAGGCCACCGCGCAGGACCTTGCCGAAACCCGCCTCGCACTCGTCAGCACCACGGTTCAGGCATGGTGGCAGCTCGCCTATGCCAACGAGCAGATCGCGCTGGGCGAACAGAGCCTTGCCTACGTTCGCCGGGCGCTGGAACTGGTGCAGCGGCAATACGATGCCGGCGCCGTCTCGCGCCTCGAACTGCGCGACGCACAGCAGACGGTGGCCGCGCAGGAGTCCTCGCAGACGCAGCTGGTGCAGGCCCGCGTCGAAGCGCTCAAGACGATCGCCGCCCTGCTCGCCCGGCAGGATTACGATGGACAGGAACCTCAGGCGCTACCCCAGGCCGACCTCCCCGCCGTCGCTGCAGGCGTCCCTGCTTCCCTGCTCGCCAACCGCCCGGACCTTGCCGCCGCCGAACTGCGCCTGCGCTCCACGCTGGCGACGAGTGACGCAACGGTCGCGAGCTATTACCCCAGCTTCAGCTTGACCGGCGCACTCGGCACCGCCAGTGCATCGCTGCTCAAGTTCTTCACCAACCCGGTAGCGAGCCTCGGCGGCGCGCTGTCGCTGGCGGAGCTGAACCCGGCCAAGGTGCGCCTCGCCACCGGCGTCGCGCGGGCCGACTACGACATCGCCGTACAGGACTTCCGCCAGACATTCTACAACGCCCTGCGTGACACGCAGGTCTCACTCTCGGCACGCGACCAGTACATCCGGCAGGCTCAGTTCACAGCGCAGAACTACGAAGCCGCCGTCGATGCAGAGGCGCTATATGAACGCCAGTACCGCGCCGGACTTATTCCCCTGCGCGATTGGCTCGACGCGCAGGAACGTGCCCGCAGTGCGCGCAGCGGCCTCATCCAAAACCGCTACAACCGGCTTGTCGCCCAACTGCAGGTCTATCAGGCTCTCGGCGGTCAGATTCCCTCAGCGGGAAGCTAGACGCAGCGCCTTTGCGCCCACCCGCCGGTCTATCATCGCTGCAATTTCCGGATCATCCTTCCACACGGCGCGAATCCGCGGGATCAGCGCGGCGTCGCCCCACGCCTCTTCCGCCCGATCGGCCGCTTGCAGGAGATCGACAACCGAAGCTCGTTCGCGTTGCAAAGATGCGACGAGCACCGGCCATGCCCGGCTGCGCGACCCGTTGGCTACGTCGGCCAGTGCCTGCTTGTAGACTACATCCAGCAGCCGCCCCTGCCTTGCACGGACCAGTTCCGCTGCTTTGGTGAGCAGTCGATCATCGGCCCGTACTTGCGCGAACCGGGTAAAGTGACGCACGTAGCCGACACCGTCTCCATCGACGAGGGCAATCACTGCCAGACAATCCTGGGCAACCGGAAATTCAGGATGGCTTGCAGCGATCTCCTTCAGCGTCGCGGTGGCGATCGCATCCTGTCCTGCCGACCACCGCGCCCAGGCAAGATCAGTGCGGATTGCAATCGAGTCCGGCTCCAGCATTGCCGCGCGCTCCAGTTGCGCCAGCGCCGGACCATGGTCGCCATGGTCACTGAGAATATTACCATACCAGAAATGCGACAGCACATCGTTCGGATCGAGGGCGAGCGCCCGCGCAAAACGCCGCTGCGCCAGCGCGAAATCGCGATCCCGCCAATAGGCGATAAAGCCCAGCAGGCGATGCCCAGAGGCTAGGTCCGGATCCAAGCGCACCGCTGCCGCAGCAGCTTCCCGCGCCTGCCTGAAGGCATCCGCATCCGCCCTGCCCCCAAACTCGCGCGAGAGGATCAGCGCTTCGGCAAGACCTGCATGACCCGGCGCGAAGCCAGGAGCCTGCGCCGTCACCCCTTCGAGCAGCCCGATGGCCCGCTCCAGCCCGGCTGTCTCCCGATCAGCGACAAGATCCTGCGCCACCAGCAACCGTCCGCCGATGGTCGGGTCGGACGGCAATTCCGAAGGAACGCCCGTCGCCGCCGAGGCACTTCCGGTTATCGTGTACGTATTGCTCGCAGCGGCCATGAACATGCCTGCCGCGGCAAGCAACGCCGCCGCCATCAGCACGCCCTCGAAAGCCGCAAAAGGACGCAGTGCGGATACCGGCATGTCATCGGAAGATTCGCGCGGAGGCAAATTCCCCGGCGACGCTGTATTGTTTGCGACACCTGCCCTGGTGCCCCCACCTGAACCGGTTCGCATCGACGGCACGTTCATCATGGAACCCACCATTTCGCTTTCGGGGCACCCCCTGATGCCCTCCACCAAATGTTTAGGCTCCAAATCCCGAACACCGCATCCACCATCTGTTTAGGCCCTGCATCTTTTCAGACCGGAGAAATCGTCCCGAAACGATGCACCAGACTGGAAAGTCCGGCGAAACTACGTGTTGCCGTCTTTTCGTAAATTCGATGGAGATGCGTGCGCGCGGTCGCGCGCGCCATACCCTGTCGATCGCCGATCGCGGTGATGTCGCCAGTATCGACAGCATCCTTCAGCACCCGTAATTCCGTGGCAGTCAGTCCGTAAAGACTACCGATCGCATCGAAAGCGATGGCGCGGGGCAAATCCACGCGGGTCACATGCACCGCGAACGTCGCCGCAGGCCCATCCGCAAGATCGCCGAAGCGAGTCGTGTCGAGCCGCCGCGCTTCGAGCAGCACACGAACCGTGGATACGTCGTCCCCGAGTACCACTTCCGCCGCGACCGGCTCCTCGTGCTTGATCGTCCGCGCGATGGCGCTGCCCAGGACACCCTCGCCCACCGGCTCTCCGATGCGCAGGCGCAGCAGGGGTACGAGCGCCGGGGCCGCCTCAAGCAGAACGTGTTCAGCGCTCAGCAGCATGACGGAACTCCCCGCACTTCCTGCAAAGGCACGATCGGCCGCAGCATGTTCCTGTGCACGCACGAGATGGCTCTGGATATAGATGGCGCGCCGCAAGTGCGGCACCAGCACCGCAAGCTTCGCGCATTCCGCTCTAGTGTAACGCTCTGACGGCATGCGGCGCAGCAGCGCAAGGCTGGCAACGATGCCTGGCCGCTTGATAAGGTTCACAGCCAGGTTGTCGACGATGCCCTGCGGAGCGAGATATTCGCGATAGAACGCGCTATCGCGCACTTCAGGCATCTGCAGCAAGTCCCAGGCCGGCTGGCATTCGCCTTCCGGAATGGCATGAAGGTGCGGCAACAATACGTCCTGCGCCGCATAAGTCTCGACATAGCGGTTCAACCAGACCGGATCGTTGCCGTACTGGAACTGAAACCCGACCTGCCGGTCCGGATCGCTCCAGCCGATAAAACCTGCCTGCGCCCCCATTGCGACGCCAAGCCGCTCGATCAGTCCGGGAAAGCGCGTACGATCAAAGGCTGCGTCGTAAATTTCCCCGATATCGAACGCCATGCCCTACCCTGTTAACCCGGGACGATACCTCCAGTTTGCCGCTTGTACGGGAATTGTCGAGCCTCGACCCGCCCCACCTGTTTCTCTGTGGGTAATTTGCCCCACATTTTGTCTTCTGCCCTCTGGCTGACTGCTCTGTACCGGGCATAATGCGCAATATGATCGAGCCCGCAAAGACGCAGCGCATTTCCGCCAAGGGAGAAGCGACGCGCAATCAGATTCTCGACGCTTCCGAAGTGCTGTTCGCCCAAAGCGGCTATCTTGGCACCTCGCTGCGCGACATCGCCCAGGAAGCGGGCGTGCGCATGGGACTTGTGCATTACCATTTCGGCAACAAGCACTTGGTCCTCGATGCAGTGCTGGAGCGCAAGCTGGATCTGCTGCGTGACACCATCGCTGCCAGCTTCGCACGCGCCGAGGAAAACAGGGCCAGGGAAAAGGTCGCGAACGAATCTGACAAGCCGGGGCTCGGGCCGAAGCTGGGGCTGGAACAGATCGTCACAGCGTTCATCCTGCCTTTCCTGCAGTCCGCCTCGCGCTCCGACGACCCCTTGCGCAACTACATTGTCATGACCTCGCACTTGATGAGTTCATACCGCCTGCCTGAACTGCGCCCGATCCTCGCCAAGCTGTCGGTGGTTTCGCAGCTCCTGATCGACCGCCTGCGCAAGTACCGTCCCGACATCCCCGAACGCGAACTGCTGGCCGGAATCTACCTTATCGAGGCAGCACTCGTGTTCATGGTCCAGGATCCCGGTTTTCTCGATGACATCAGCCAGGGTCACCACTCGGTCGCGCGCCTGGAAGACATGGCAGGTCCCGCCCTACGCTTCTTCTCCGGTGGACTCGAAAGCCTCCGCGCACCGTGATCACAACAACCAGCTGATCGGCAAACGCGATGCAAAGCCGATGAGCAGACTGTCTAGGAAGCCCAGCCCCGGCTCACGCGCGCCGCTGCCCCGCTCGCCTGTCCAGTGCAGCCTGTCCCGCTCGTCGAGAGTAACTTGATAGGCCGCGCCAGGAACGATCGTCTCGAACGCTTCCGCCACCTGCCCGGCCAGTACGGGGCTGTAGATCACGAAGCCCAATTCCGTATTAAGCCGGAGCGAACGCGGGTCGAAGTTGAACGAGCCGACGAACAACCGCTCTCGATCCGCAGTGATCGTCTTGGCATGGATTGTCGCCGCGCCCGAGCGCAGAGCCGCGAACGAGCCGCTCCCGCTTGGTCGCAGACGGCTACCGATACCGAGACGGTTACCCTGCCGCCGCTGCTTCTTCGACGGCGCATCTCGCACTTCCGCCACGGTTTCGAACAATCGCACACCCGCGCGCAAAAGCCGCCTGCGCCAGGGTGCGTATCCAGCATGGACCAACGCTACGTCGGTCGCGGAATAGCCGTTGGTCAGGACCGTCACCTTTATACCCGAACGGGCATAATCCGCCAACTGACGTGACCCCTGTTCACCCGGCACGAAATAGCCTGATACGATTGTCATTTCCCGCGCGGGCCGGCCAATCGCCTCGTCGAGCTTTCCCGCCAGCAGATTGCGGTACTCGATGTCGCGCACGACTTTTGCCGGATCATCGCTGATCATCCGCACTTGCGCCCATTCGAACGTGAGCGTGCCTTCGACCACCTCCTTCATGAGCGGCAGGCTGCGGATACGCTCGACATAGCGGCGGGCAGACGCATCGCTCCCCACCACCGAGGCGCGCGAGCGCAGCTTCGCACGCTTGTGGCGCCCTACGATCGGCAGGATCTGGCGCGCGGGATAGGCCGATTCGCTGGTCCAGTAGCGCTCGAAGTCAGCTTCCACGTCGCGCGCGACGGGGCCGATGGCAAAAACGTCGAGGTCGGCGAAAAGCGCGCCGTCGCCCGCTCCGAAATATTCGTCGCCAATGTTGCGTCCACCGACAATCGTAACCGCGCCATCGACCGTGAAGCTCTTGTTGTGCATTCGTCGGTTAAGCCGGCCGAAATCCGCGAGAAAACCGATCGCCTTGGGATAGCGGATGCGGAAAGGGTTGAAGAGGCGCACCTCGATATTGCGATGCATATTGAGCCCTGCGAGCACGCCATCGAGCCCGGCGATGCCGTTGTCATCAAGCAGCAGCCGCACCCGCACCCCGCGCTCGGCAGCCTCGTGCACGGCCTCGAGCAGCAACGTCCCGGTGCGATCACCGTGCCAGATATAATATTGCAGGTCGATCGTGCATTCGGCCGCCTTCAGTAGCAGCAGACGCGCCGCAAATGCATCGACCGCGTCAGGCAGGAGATGCAAGCCCGATAGCCCCGGATGTCTGGCTGCCCGCTCTCGCGCAACACGCGAAAGCGTGGTCTCTGCATTGGCAGGAGACGGCAAGTCAGAGGAAGCACGGCGACGCGGAAGCCGATTGGCGCGAATCAGTCCGAAAGCTGCGGCGCCCAGGCCGGTCATTGTAAGGAGCGCCACCTGCCATTGCCGCATAAGGGCCATTCATATACCTCGATCTCACCCGCCACACCGTGGTAGGGGGAGGGGAGAGGTCATGTAAACCCAACCCTCATGGCATCAGGCCGCGAACAGGTTATATGTGATGATTTGGGAATTATGGTAGCGGAGGAGGGACTCGAACCCCCGACACGCGGATTATGATTCCGCTGCTCTAACCGACTGAGCTACTCCGCCATACCATTTCGCTGCTAGCAGCGGTTCCGATCTGGCGCCCCGTTGCTGCGGGGCAGGCCGCGTCCTCTAGGGGCAAGGTTCGCATCGGTCAACACCGAAAAAGCACCTTCAACCCCGAAAAGATACGAGGCGGATCGGGCGCCACAGACCGTCCTCCCAGGCATAAAGTCCAAAGCCGCGAAAACGGAACTTGAGCGGTTGCAACTGCGGCGCCAGTTCCGCCTGCAGCGCCCTCGCCACCTGCGCCGTCACCTTGTTCTGGATAGTCACGTGAAGGCGCAGCGGCTGCGCATCCTGCTGCGTCAGCAGGCCGTGCATGCGCTCGGCTATGTCGGCGTGTAGCGCGACCATTTCCGGGCTTTCGATGGAAAGAGCCGTGCCCATGCCCAGTTTCATCAGTCCCTCGATCCGCGCCGGAGGCGGCGCAGCGCGGGCGAGGTCGCTCAGAAGGTCGATCAGTTCCTCCTCGACCGATGGCGGCAGCGCATGGAACAGCGTCACATGGGCGCGCAGGCGATTACGCTCGGGCGGGTAATGCGCACGCCTGAGGGCATCCGCCCAGCCCAGCACGTCGGACGGCAGTTCCGCAGTGACGAGCAAGGGTGCGCCCGCCTTGCGCGGGCCGGTCGCGACCCAGTTTTTGGCGGGCCAGTCAGGCGATTGTTCGGTCATCGTGAAACTCCGCTGCCCGTCCCGAATCCGCCCCGATTGCCAGAAAGAGCTACGCAGGGCAAAGTTCGCCCCGGGAGTGCATGAAGGGGAAGCAGATGCGAACGTTCCGCGTGATCTCGATAATGATCCTGATCTGGAACCTGATTGGCGATGCCGCTTATCTGATGCAGGTCAACGCCGATCTCGACGATGTGGCGAAGACGGACCCGGTCACCGCACAGGCCTTCGGCTCGATGCCCGCATGGGCGTGGGCCGCTTATGCCGTGGCGGTCTGGGGCGGCACGCTGGGCGCGATCCTGCTGCTGATGCGCCGCGAGATCGCGTGGGTGTTCTTCGCGGCCTCGCTGGCGGGCGTGGTGATGCAGTTCGGCTGGAGCTTCCTCGGCTTCGGGATGATCGCGGCCAAGGGGTGGTCGACGGCGGTGTTCCCGGCCGTGATCTTCGCCATCGCCCTCGCCTCGCTGCTCTATGCGCGGGCGAAGGCGAAGGACGGAACTCTGAGCTAGCTTACAGTTCCCCGCGCTCGCGGCGAATGGCGAACCACTTGGCGACGTTGCGGTTGTGCTCGGCCAGAGTGCCCGCGAAGGCGTGGCCGCCGGTACCGTCTGCGACCATGTAGAGCGCGTCGGTCTTGGCCGGGTTCAGCACCGCCGCGATCGATTCGCGGCTGGGGTTGGTGATCGGCCCCTTGGGCAGTCCGACCATCGTGTAGGTGTTGTAACCGTTGACCGCCTGGATTTCCGACTGGAGGATGCGGCGGCCGAGGCGCTTGCCCTTAGTAATCGGATAGATGATCGTCGGATCGGCCTGCAGCAGCATGCCGGTCCGCAGTCGGTTCGAGTAGAGCCCTGCCACCATGCGCCGTTCGGAGGGCTTGCCGGTTTCCTTCTCGACGATCGAGGCGAGGACGATCGCCTGCTCGGGCGTCTTGACGACGAGTCCCTTCGCGCGGTTCGCCCAGAGTTCCTTGAGCGTGCGGCTCATCGCCGCCTGCATGCGCCGCACCAGTTCCTCGCGCGGCTCCCCGTTCTCGAAGTTGTAGGTGTCGGGCAGGATCGAGCCTTCTTCCGGCACCGCGACGTCGCCGGTCAGCGCGGTCTGCGCCTTGAGGCGATCGTAGACCATCACCGAGGGCATGCCTTCGGGGATCGTCACGAAGCGGCGGATGATCTCGTCGCTGGAGATGATCGCCAGCACGGCCGAGGGGCTGGCGTGCGCGGGAATGGCGAACTCGCCCGCCTTGATCCCGCTGCCGCCTCCGAACACGCGGGCGCGCAGCTTGAAGCCGGAAGCGGAGGCGATCACGCCCTGCTTCTCCAGCCTGTCCGCAACGTCCCCAAGGCTGGCGCCGGTGGGGACGACGAAGTGCTTGTCTTCTTCCAGCGGGCCGGAGCCGTACCAGCCGCCGAAGAAGGCCCAGAGGCTCCCGACGAAGAGTACGGCGACGACTGCCGCCAGGCCGCATCCGCGCCGGGAGATCATGGACTTAGTCGATCTTGCGCATCACGAGGCTGGCGTTGGTACCGCCGAACCCGAAGCTGTTGTTAAGCACGGCACGCACTTCGCGCTTGCGGGCGACGTGCGGCACGAGATCGACGCCCTCGCAGCCCTCGTCCGGGTTGTCGAGGTTGAGGGTCGGCGGCACGATCTGGTCGCGCAGCGCAAGGATGCAGAAGATCGATTCGACCGCGCCCGCACCGCCCAGAAGGTGGCCGATGGCCGACTTGGTCGAGCTCATCGAGACATTGCCGATGGCATCGCCGAACAGGCGGCGCACGGCGCCAAGTTCGATGGTGTCGGCCATGGTCGAGGTGCCGTGGGCGTTGATGTAGTCGATGTCGGCAGGCGTCATGCCGGCCTTCTTCAGCGCCATCTGCATCGAGCGGTAGGCGCCGTCGCCGTCCGGGTGCGGGGCGGTGACGTGGTAGGCGTCGCCCGACAGGCCGTAGCCGATCACTTCGCAGTAGATCTTGGCGCCGCGCGCCTTGGCGTGCTCGTACTCTTCCAGAACGAGGACACCCGCGCCCTCACCCATGACGAAGCCGTCGCGATCCTTGTCGTAAGGGCGGCTCGCCTGTTCGGGGCGGTCGTTGTAGCTGCAGTTGAGCGCACGGGCCTGCGCGAAACCGGCGATGCCGATCGGGCAGACGGTCGATTCGGCGCCGCCTGCCAGCATGATGTCGGCGTCGCCGTCCTTGATCATGCGCGCGGCGTCGCCGATCGAGTGCGCGCCGGTCGAGCAGGCAGTGACGACCGCGTGGTTCGGACCCTTGAGGCCGTACTTGATCGAGACCTGGCCCGAGATCAGGTTGATGAGACGGCCATGGACGAAGTGCGGCGAGACGCGGCCCGGGCCCTTCTCGGCCAGCACCAGCGATTCGCTCTCGATGCCCGGCAGGCCGCCGATGCCCGAGCCGATCGAGCAGCCGGCCATGAGCTTGTCTTCCTCGCTCATGTCGGTCAGGCCCGCGTCCTCGAGCGCCTGGCCCGCGGCATCGATGCCGAAGACGATGAAGGGATCGACCTGGCGCTGGATCTTGTGATCGACGCGCTTGCCGGCGTCGAAGCCGTATTCGTGATCGGCGGGCTTCACTTCGCACGCGATCAGGCACTTCTGGCCCGTCGTGTCGAACTTGGTGATCGGACCTGCGCCCGACTTGCTCGCGAGGATGTTGGCCCAAACGGTCTCCACGTCAGCGCCCAGGGGGGTGACGAGACCAAGTCCGGTTACGACGACACGACGCATATGCTCTCCGAAAATCTCAAATGGCCGCATCCGGCCGTCGGGAAACCGACGGCCCGAAAACGGCGACAGGCCCGCCCCCTTAAAGGGCGAGCCTGCCGATTTCAATCCGGTGTTGCATTCACGCCCCACTCCTCACGAGCGGAGCGCCGAAATGCAGGCCCGAAATCAGACCGAAGGGATTAACCCTTGTTCTCTTCGATGTACTTGATGGCATCGGAGACGGTGCTGATCTTCTCGGCGGCATCGTCCGGAATCTCGACGCCGAATTCTTCTTCGAACGCCATGACCAGCTCGACGATGTCGAGCGAGTCGGCGCCCAGATCGTCGATGAAGCTGGCGTCCTCGGTGACCTTCTCGGCTTCAACGCCGAGGTGCTCGACGACGATCTTCTTAACCCGATCGGCGGTATCGCTCATTTGTATAGACCCCTTCGAAAATAGGCGGGTTTGAATTACGCTAGTCGCCCTAAAGACTGGGCGGCGCGCTGGCAAGAGCCTTGGATCAGACCCCGAATGTGACATGTCCCGCGTTATCCACGGTCCATGCCGGATTCCAAGCGATTTCCCACGCATGGCCGTCCGGATCGGCGATATAACCGCGATAGCCGCCATGTGGCGGGCGATCGGCCGGGCGCAGAACGATACCGCCCGCCGCCGCAAGACGGGTCATGGCGTCGTCCACCGCAGATTCGCTTTCGACGTTGTGCGCCAGAGCGAAGCTGCCTGCCGGTGCGCAGGGACGGTTCATGTCCGCCTCCAGCTTTTCCTTCTCCCAAATGCCGAACACCAGCCCGTTCATCTGGAAGAATGCGATCTCATAAATCTCGAACACCGGCTCCCAGCCAAAGCCGTCGCGGTAGAACGCTCTGGATCGGGCCACGTCGGCGACGCCGAGAGTGATCACGGAAATCTGCTGCTGCATGAGCGGGAGAACGCCGACCGCGCGGCTGGGTTCCTCCCGCTCCCGGGCAGATCACCCCGCGTCGGGCGTAGCGGCCTTGGCCTGCGCCGCAGCGGTCTGCTTGACCGGCTCCACCACGCGCAAGTGCAGTTCGCGCAGTTGCTTGGGCTCGGCGTGGCTCGGCGCGTTCATGAGGAGGTCCTCGGCGCGCTGGTTCATCGGGAACAGCGTGATCTCGCGCAGGTTCTGCGCGCCGCACAGCAGCATCACGATGCGGTCCACGCCGGCCGCCATGCCGCCATGCGGCGGGGCGCCGTACTGGAACGCGCGGTAGAGGCCGCCGAAGCGGTCTTCCACGTCCGCTTGCGTCAGGCCGGTCATCTCGAACGCCTTGACCATCAGTTCGGGCGACTGGTTGCGGATCGAGCCCGAGGCGATCTCGAAGCCGTTGCAGACGAGGTCGTACTGGTACGCCTTGATCGTCAGCGGATCCTGGTTCTCCAGCGCGTCCATGCCGCCCTGCGGCATCGAGAACGGGTTGTGCGCAAAGTCGACCTTCTTGTTGTCCTCGTCCCATTCGTAGAACGGGAAGTCGACGATCCAGCACAGCTCGAAGCGGTCCTTGTCGATCAGGCCCAGCTGCTCGCCAACGCGGGTGCGCGCGAGACCCGCCAGCTTGGCGGCCTGCTCTTCCTTGCCCGCGGCGAAGAACACGCCGTCGTTGGGGCCAAGGCCCAGCGCGGCGATCAGCGCTGCGGTCTTTTCCTCGCCGTGGTTCTTGGCGATCGGGCCGCCGGGGACGCCGTCCTTGATGTTGATGTAGCCGAGGCCCGAGTAACCCTCGCCGCGTGCCCAGACGTTGGTGTCGTCGAAGAATTTGCGGCTGCCAGCACCCGCGCCCGGAGCCGGGATCGCGCGGATCGTGCCGCCATTGGCGACGATGCCCGCAAAAATGCCGAAGCCGGATTCGACGAAGTGTTCGGTCACGTCCTTGATCAGCAGCGGGTTGCGCAGATCCGGCTTGTCCGAACCGTAGTCCAGCATCGCCTGCGCGTGCGGGATGCGGCGGAATTCACCGGCCGGGGTCACCGGCTTGTCGCCCGCGAATTCGGCGAAAGTGGCGCGCAGCACCGGCTCCATCGTCTCCCAGACTTCTTCCTGGGTCACGAAGCTCATTTCGAGGTCGAGCTGGTAGAATTCGCCCGGCAAGCGGTCGGCGCGCGGGTCTTCGTCGCGGAAGCACGGCGCGATCTGGAAGTAGCGGTCGAAGCCCGCGACCATCAGCAGCTGCTTGTACTGCTGCGGCGCCTGCGGCAGCGCATAGAACTTGCCGGCGTGGATGCGGCTGGGCACCAGGAAGTCGCGCGCGCCCTCGGGCGACGAGGCGGTCAGGATCGGCGTCGAATATTCGGTGAAGCCGGTGTCTTCCATGCGGCGGCGCATGTCGCGGATGATCTGCGTGCGCTTGACGATGTTGGCGTGCAGCGTTTCACGGCGCAGGTCGAGGAAGCGGTACTTGAGGCGGATGTCCTCCGGGTATTCCTGCTCGCCGGCGACCGGCATCGGCAGCTCCTCGGCCTTGCCCAGCACGGTGGCGACGCGGGCGTAGACCTCGATCTCACCCGTGGCGAGGTTCGGGTTCACGGTGCCCTCGGTGCGCGCCTTCACCGTGCCCTCGATCGTCACGACGCTCTCCGCACGCAGCGAATCGAGCACGGCGAGCGCCGGGCTATCGCTGTCGGTCACGACCTGGGTGATGCCGTAGTGATCGCGCAGGTCGACGAACAGCACGCCGCCGTGGTCGCGCTTGCGATGGACCCAGCCCGAGAGGCGCACGGTCTGGCCGACCTCGGCCGCGCTCAGGGCGCCGCAGGTGTGGGAGCGGTAGGGATGGGTCATGACGGACTCTTTTTGGTCGAATGGAATAATTGCGGCCCCACTAAAGGAGTGAAGCGGTGAATGCCAGATGGGGATTCGCGTAAAATCCCCGTCATCCCGGCGCAGGCTGGGACCGCTGGCGATGAACAGCCCACCTTGTGTCGAGGCTTCCGGCAAATGCCTGAAGACCGCCAGGCGTCCCGGCCTGCACCGGGATGACGGCGGTAACTCCAAATAAACCATTTGGCGGTTATGCTCCCTCGCACGGGTCGCCACACCAAAAAACCGAGAAATGCAGATGTTTGCTGACGGCAAGCTGGACGAAACCATCTTCCACCCGACCGACGACGAGAAAGCGGCGCAGTATCGGGAATGGTCCGACGCACCGGTTTCCGCGCCTGCGAGCGCTTCGGTCGAGGCCGAATTTCCGGCCATGCTCGACTTGCGCGAACTCGCCGATCCGGAAGCGGACCCGGGACATGAACCCGAGGGCCTGTACCTTCCCCTCCCCTATGGTCACACCACCGGATCGCAGTTGCGCCACCGCTTCGTGACGGCCGAGAGCATTGCCGAACTGGCCGACATCAAGAAGCCCAGCCTGTGGCAGCGGCTCCTCGGTCGGAAATAAACTGCGACAAAACGGTAACACGGGGCGTTGATCCCCCGCGCGGTTAGGCGTAACGCCCTCGTTCAATGAAAATTCACCCGCTGATAACGAAAACCGAAGATCTTGCCGCCCTGTGCGAGCGTCTCGCGAAGTCCGATTTCGTGAGCGTCGACACGGAGTTCATGCGCGAGAACACCTATTGGCCCGAACTCTGCCTCGTGCAGATCGCCAATACCGAGGAAGCGGCGGCGATCGATCCGCTGGCGGACGGCCTCGACATGACCCCACTGCTCGACCTGCTGACGCAGAACGAGGACGTCCTCAAGGTCTTCCACGCGGGCGGGCAGGACGTGGAGATCATCTTCAACTTCACCGGCCGCACCCCGCACCCGATCTTCGACACGCAGATCGCGATGATGGCGATCAGCCAGTCGGAGCAGATCGGCTATTCCAACCTCGTCGAATCGTGGCAGGGCCTGACGATCGACAAGGGCGCCCGCTTCACCGACTGGTCGCGTCGCCCGCTGACCGACCGCCAGATCGAATACGCGATCGGCGACGTCACGCACCTCTCCAAGATCTTCCCCAAGATCCTCAAGCGCCTGATCAAGACCGGCCGCGGAGCGTGGCTGGACCAGGAAATGGAGAAGCTGGCCGATCCGGAAAACTACCGGAACGACCCCAAGGAAGCCTGGCACCGGATCAAGGCGCCGGGCCGCAATCCGCAAGTGCTCGGCCGCCTGCGCGCCATCGCCGAATGGCGCGAACTAGAAGCGCAGGGCAAGAACATCCCGCGCGGCCGCATTGCCCGTGACGAGACGCTGGCCGACATCGCCAGCCACCCGCCCAAGAGCCAGGCCGATCTGGCCAAAGTGCGCGGCCTCTCGCAAGGCTGGAAGGACAATGAAATCGGCCGTCGCCTGATGAACGCCATCGCCAAGGCAGAGCCGCTGACCGACGACGAGATGCCCGCCCGCGCCCCGCGCGGCGCGCCGCTCGGCAAGGAAGGCTCGCTGGTCGCCGACCTGCTCAAGCTGCTGCTCAAGATCCGCGCCCGCGAGATCGACGCCGCGGCCCGCCTGCTGGCGCGCAGTGATGAGCTGGAACTGCTCGCGGCGGGCGTTCGCAAGAACCTCAGCCTGCTGCAGGGCTGGCGCTACGACGTGTTCGGCCGCGATGCGCTCGATCTCGTCGAGGGCAAGCTCGCCTTCGCAGTGGAGAACGGCAAGCTCAAGATGACGCGCGTGGAAGACGTCGTCGACGATACGGTGGCCGAATAAGCCAAGGTCACGCAAAGCGTACTTATACAATTCGTCATTGCGAGCGCAGCGAAGCAATCCAGGGCAGTTCTGCACCGCCTTGGATTGCTTCGCTGCGCTCGCAATGACGGATGTTTGATTTTCCGGCACAAGTAACGGGTATCGGCCTCGATACCCCTTTTCCGCATTGCACAACGCCGCTTGGCGAACCGCTCCCACCGTGCAATAGCCACCACATGACCGTCTACCAACCGACGCTCAAGCAGCTCCAGTATCTCGTCTCGCTCCACGAGCACGGCCATTTCGGCCGTGCCGCCGATGCCTGCTTCGTGTCACAATCGACACTGTCGGCGGGTCTGCGCGATCTGGAAACGCTGCTTGGCGTAGTCCTCGTGGAGCGCACCAAGCGCGCCGTCCGCTTCACGCCGCTGGGCAATGCCGTGGTCGAGAAGGCCCACCGCATCCTGCGCGAGACGGAGGAACTGTCCGAACTCGTCCAGTCCAGCGGCAAGCCGCTCTCGGGCGAAGTGCGCATGAGCGTTATCCCGACGATCGCGCCGTTCCTGCTGCCCCGGATGCTGCCACGCCTGCGCCGCGAACGCCCGAATCTCAAGCTCTTCCTGCGCGAGGAACCGAGCCAGGCGGCAATGGAATCGCTCCACCATGGCCGCGCCGACTGCGTGCTGCTCGCCCTGCCCTATGCGACCGGCGAGGTGGAGAAGGAGACGATCGAACTCGACGCCTTCTTCGTCGCTTTCCCCCGCGACGATCCGCGCGATCCGCCCGCCGAAGTCAGCCCCGACGTGATCGACGAGAACCGCCTGCTCCTGCTCGAGGACGGGCACTGCCTCAAGGACCATGCCCTCGCCGCCTGCAACCGGCCCGAACTGCGGGCCAGCGCGACGATGATCGGCACCTCGCTGCATACGCTGGTGCAGATGGTCGACAACGGGCTGGGCCTGACGATGCTGCCGGAAATGGCGCTCGACGCAGGGATTCTCAATGGAACCAACGTCGTCGCCCGCCCGCTGATCTCGCCCAATGCGAATCGCGAGATCACGCTGGTGTGGCGAAAGAATTCCCCGCGTGCAGAGGAATTCCGGATGCTGGCGGACGAGTTGCGGGCTGGTTGACCTGGCTTTGTAGCCTGAGGGGGCTTCGACAAGCTCAGCCTGAGCGGTATTGAGAGCCAGTCCTTGAACCCCGCTCAGGCTGAGCTTGTCGAAGCCCCGGCATCCTCCCGCCGCAGCACCTGCAGCGCCACGCCGAGCACCGAAATGCCGATCCCGAGCGCCGAGACCCCGCTCCAGCCCCACTCGTGCCATGCCGCCGTCGCCGCGCCCGAACTGGCCGCACCGGCCAGAAACATCATCGCCATGTAGACGGTGTTGATGCGTGAGCGCGCCTCAGGCCGCAGCGCGTAGATGATGCTCTGGTTGGAGATCTGGCTGAGCTGCACCGCCACGTCGAGCACCAGTACCCCCACGACCAGCCCGGCCAGCGAATGCCAGAAACCGAAGATCAGCCACGCCGCCAGCGTCATCACCGTGCCCAGCACGATGGCGGGATGCGGACCGCGACGGTCGGCGAGCCGCCCTGCGACCGGTGCTGCGAGCACGCCCGCCGCACCGACGATGCCGAACAGTCCCGCAGCTTCCGGCCCAAGGTCGAAGTGCTCCTGCAGGCGCAGGGCAAGAATGGTCCAGAACACGCTGAAGACGCCGAACTGGCAGCACTGGGTATAAGTCGCCAGCCGCAGCGCGGGAAATTCGCGCCACAGACTCCAGAGCGAGCGCAGCAGGCCGACATAGCCGAGTCCGGTGTCTTGCGGGCGACTGCGCGGAAGCTGGAACGCCATGAGCAGTGCGGTCAAAAGCGCCAGTGGAACCGCGAGCCAGAACATCTCCCGCCACCCGAGCGTTCCGGCAACGAAGCCTGCCAGCGTACGGCTGAGCAGGATACCACACAGGAGACCGGCCATCACCGTGCCGACGATTGCGCCACGCTTCTCGTCAGGGGCAAGATTCGCGGCGAACGGCACGATCTGCTGCGCAACCGAAGCGAGCAGCCCGACCAGCAACGATGCGGCCAGCACCAGCCCGGCACTCGGCGCGATGGCCACGAGAGCCAGCGCGGCGGTCAGCGCCAGGCATTGCAGCACGATCAGCCTCCGCCGCTCCACGAGGTCGCCGAGCGGCACCAACACGACGAGGCCGAAGGCGTAACCGAGCTGCGTCGCGGTCGGCACGTAAGTCGCCGCCGCACCCGCAAGGTCGCGCTCCATCAGCCCGATCATCGGCTGGTTGTAGTAGATGTTGGCGACGGTCAGCCCGGCAGCGACGGCCAGCGAGAAGACGACCGGGCGACTGGGGCCGCTGACGGCACTGGACGCCGACATGGTGCTGGACGCGACGGTAATGGTGAAATCCTTCGTGCTGTAGCCCCCGCTCCGAGCGCAAATGGCCCTCGAGCCGCGTCAGACCAAGTGCGGGGAACGCAAGTCCGCTTGCCCGCACCGCAAGCGCAAGGGGTTCAGTCCATGTGCTTGAGGCCGACCCGCAGGTAGTCCCAGCCCGTCACCACCGTCAGTGCGGCGGCCGCCCACAGCGTCGTCAGGCCCACGGTATGCGGCACGTTGATTACCAGCGCGCCGAGGTCGAGATTCCACCACGGCATCGCCACGCCAAGGATCAGCGCCCCCAGGCAGATCAGCTGGAACGTCGTCTTCCACTTCGCAAGGCGGCTGACAGGCACCGAAACCTGCAGCCCCCCAAGAAACTCACGCAGGCCCGACACGGCGATCTCGCGCACGAGGATGACGAGGCCCGCGATCACGTGCATGTCGCCCACGAAAGGCCCACGCAGGATGCCCTGCGCGGTCAGCACCAGAATCACCGTCGCCACCATGATCTTGTCGGCGATAGGGTCGAGGAATACGCCCAGCTTCGACACCGTCCCGCTCGAACGAGCAAGATAGCCGTCGAAATAGTCAGTGAGTCCCATCAGGCAGTAGAGCCCGAAAGCCAGCCCGTACCCGAATTCCCATCTGGGCCACCAAAGCAGGAAGGCCAGCAACGGAAGGGCGACGATGCGTGAAAGCGTCAGGATGTTCGGCAGAGTCAGCATGATGGGAATGCCATAGCCCGCAATCGCTACGGGAATAAAGTGGTGAACAGGGCTTGTGCCCCCGCCCCATGCCATTAAGTGTCCCGACGACCAATGAGCAAGGCCGGCGGCATACTTAGATCATGACCACGACGACCCAACTCATCCGGGCGCGACGTTTTCTCCCCCTTTTCGTCACCCAGCTTCTGGGCGCGTTCAACGACAACCTGTTCAAGAACGCGATGGTGCTCTTCGTCGTCTACGAGGTGTATCACTCGGAAGGCCAGGAGGCGCGGTTCAGCGCGATGGCCTCGGCGATCTTCATCATCCCCTTCTTCCTGCTCTCGGCGCTGGCTGGGCAACTGGCCGACATGCGGGACAAGGCGAAGCTGATTCGCATCATCAAGGCCTGCGAGATCGGCATCATGCTGGTCGGCGGTGCGGGCCTTGCCCTTGCGTGGCAGGGGCAGGCGCTCGACGCCGTGGCGATCCCGCTGATGCTGCTGGCGCTGTTCGCGATGGGCGTTCACTCGACTTTCTTCGGGCCGATCAAGTACGCGATCCTGCCGCAGCACCTGAAGGACGGTGAAGTCCTGTCCGGCACCGGGCTGGTCGAAGCGGGTACGTACATCGCCGTGCTCGCAGGCACGATCGTCGCGGGCTGGATCAGCGTCGATGCCGCCGCGATCGGCGTGATCGTCGTCGCCATAATCGGCTGGTTCGCCGGGCGACAGGTCCCCTCCGCCCCGCCGCTCGGCAAGATCGAGCCGCTCGACTACCACGTCATCCGCGCTTCCGTGCGCCTTGTGCGCACGACGATGCAGGACCGCCGCGTGTTCCTTGCCATCTGCGCGATCAGCTTCTTCTGGGCGATCGGCACCGTGTTGTTCGTGCAGTTCCCGCCGCTCGCCAAGAACATGCTGATGGCCAGCAAGGAAGTCGCCAGCCTGTTCCTGGTGATCTTCTCGGTCGGCGTCGCGATCGGGTCGATGGCGATCAATGCGCTGCTCAAGGGCACCGTTTCCGCGCGCTGGTCGCCGATCTCGGTGATCGGCATGGGCGTGTTCCTGGTCGCCTTCCAGCAGGTCTGCCGCATCTGGCCGCCGCATAGCGGAACGGGAACGCTGATGGACGTGGGCATCTTCGTCGTGCAGCCGCTGGCGATCCCGCTGATGCTGACCTTGCTGGGCATCGCCATCTGCGGCGGTATGTTCGTGGTGCCGCTCTACGCCTTCCTCACCACCTTCGTGCCCAAGTCGCAGACCGCGCGCACGATTGCCGCAAACAACATCGTCAATTCGGGCGCGATGGTCGTCGGTTCGCTGGCGACCGGCGTAATGACGCTGATGGGCGTTGCGGTGGCGCAGCAACTGCTGGTCGTCTCGCTGTGCTGCGTCGCCTCGGCATGGCTGGGCTACCTGCTGTTCCGCGCCGAGAAGTGCCCCAAGGCGGGCTAAGCTTCTTATCTTCGTCATTGCGAACGTAGCGAAGCAATCCAGGGCAGTATTCAGCCGCTCTGGATTGCTTCGCTACGCTCGCAATGAGCCTACAGGTAAATGGCGACGCCTCGCCGTATCAGGCGATGAACAGGGTGATCGCCACGAAACTCGCGCAGTAGGCGGTCAGGAACCCCCGCCAGTCGCCGCCGCTGAGGCGCCATTTGCGCGCGGCCTCCAAATCTTCGTCTTCCTCCTCAAGCGATTCGGTGAAGACGTGGGGCGGCAGTGAGCGGCGGAACCAGTGCCCGGCCGACTCCTGCGTGAGGACGAGTGCGCGACGTGTCATGCTTCGCATAAGTCACGCATTAACGATTTGTTTACCATTGCGCAAAGCGCTTGGCGAACCCTTCCCGAAACGGGACGATTCGTTCTTGCAAGCATCGGAAACCCAAAGAAAAAGGGCCGCCCTAAGGCAGCCCTCTCGCTGGTTTCCGTCAGGAAGAGGTCAGGTCAGACCCGGTCGCCGAGCGCGCCCTTGACCTTGCCGATGCCCTGCTGAAGCTCGCCCTTCTTTTCCTGGGCCTTGCCTTCTGCCTGCTGGGCCGGGTCGTTGCGGGCCTTGCCTGCGGCCTGCTTGACGTTACCGGCAATCTCGTTGCCCAGGCCCTTCACGGTGTCCTTGAGTTCACCCACGGCGGTATCTCCTTAGCTCGGCGGCGAAACATCTCGCTGCCGTCACGTGAAGAGAACACGCTGCTCCGCCGCTAAGTTTCGTACGCCTGCGCCGAGGCGTGCCTTAGCGGCGATATGTCGTCACTCCCCTGCCAGCCCCAGCACGTAGCCCCACTCCTGCGGCGTCACCACACCCACCGACAGGCGCGAGAACTTCACCAGTTCCATCTCCGCCAGCTTGGGATCGCCCTTCACTTGCGCGAGTGTCACCGGCCGCTTCAGCTTGCGCACCGGCTTCACCTTGACCGCCGCCCACTTGCCCTCGGGATCGCTGGGATCGGTGATCCCGGCCTTGCTCACCGTAGCGATGCCGACGATCTCCTTGCCGATGTTGGAGTGGTAGAAGAACACCTCGTCGCCTACTTCCATGGCGCGCAGGTTGTTGGCGGCGCGGTGGTTGCGCACGCCGTCCCATGTGCCCTCGCCTTCCTTCACAAGATCGTTCCAGCCGTAAGCATCGGGTTCAGACTTCATCAGCCAGTATGCCATGCCCGCACCTTCCATCGTAAATTTCCGGCCCGAATTAGACTGTGACGGCCGGGGCGCCTAAAGGGGCGGCATACCGACTCGTTACGGATTGCACTACCATGGACCTCGCACAAATCCCCGTCCTCAGCCTCGTGGCCGACAGTGCCGACCTGCCCGCGCGCATCGGCGAGAGCTTCCGCACCTTCGGCTTCGCGATGATCCGCGACCACGGCATCGACCAGTCGCTGATCGACCAGGCCTGGGCCAGGACCGAGGAATTCTTCGCCCTCCCGGTCGAGACCAAGCAGAAATACTTCATCCCCGGCCAAGGCGGCGCGCGCGGCTATACGCCGTTCCGCACCGAAGTCGCCAAGGGCGCCAAGGAGAAGGACCTCAAGGAATTCTGGCACGTCGGCCGCGACGTTCCCGCCGATTCGCCGCTCGCCGCCTCGATGCCGCCGAACATCTGGCCGACCGAGGTTGAAGGCTTCGAAGAGACCTTCCGCGAACTCTACGCCCAGTTCGACGAGGCCGGCGCCAAGGTGCTCTCAGCGATCGCCGTCGACCTCGGCCTCGATGCGGGTTGGTTCGACGCAGGGATCGAGGACGGCAACTCGGTGATGCGCCTGCTGCACTACCCGCCGGTTTCCGCTGAATCCGGAGGCGCCATCCGTGCCGGCGCGCATGAGGACATCAACCTCATCACCCTGCTGCTCGGCGCACAGGAAGCGGGCCTCGAACTGCTGAGCAAGGACGGTCGCTGGCTCTCGGTCGCGCCGCCCGAGGGCGCGATCGTCGTCAACATCGGCGACATGCTGCAGCGCCTGACCAACCACGTGCTGCCCTCGACCACGCACCGCGTCCGCAACCCCGAGGGCGCGCGTGCCGGGCACAGCCGCTACTCGATGCCGTTCTTCCTCCACCTGCGCAGCGACTTCCGCTTCGTCACCCTGCCCGAGTGCGTGAGCGACGAGAACCCGGACCGCTACCCGGTCTCGATCACCGCCGACGACTACCTGCAGGAGCGCCTGCGCGAGATCGGTCTGAAGATGTGAACGGCGCCGATTAAAACTCTGTAATAGCCCAAGCCCCGGCCCGCTGATGCAGGCCGGGGCTTTTTCGTTAACTGATATTTCAGAGGAACTGCGTAGCTCCAACGGCTTACAAGCCACGCCCTTGGAGGGGCCATTTCGTGCACGCAGCAAGTATCCTTTCCTCCCGGCGTGTCACGGAAGGCAGCGAGGTCGACATCGTCGCTTTCGGCATCGTTACCGCGGCGATCATTCTTTTCGTCGCCACCGGCAGCGAAATCGGCCCGGCGGTCGTCAACTCGCTTACCGGACAAGGGCCGGGGCCGGACCATTTCCTGCTCAACGCCTTCCTGCTCAACATCGCGATCATCATCTTCGGCTGGAGCCGCTACCGCGAATTGTGCGACGAGATCATGCTGCGCCGCGCCGCCGAGCGTGAAGCGCGGCGACTTGCCGAAACCGATTCGCTCACCGGCTTCCACAACCGCCGCAGCTTCAACCTGAGCGTCGACGCGCTGATCGATCGCAGCGCGACGGCCGGGCGGGCCGTGGCGGTGCTGATGATCGATCTCGACAACTTCAAACAGGTCAACGACTACAACGGCCACGCCACCGGCGACCGCCTGCTGGTGGAATGCGCCCGCCGCATCACCGCCGCGCTTCCAGAAGGCACCATCGTCGGTCGCATCGGCGGCGACGAATTCGCCGTAGCCGTTCCGTTCGAGCCCCGTCACAGCGAAACCGTCGACAGCATCGCCGCCGCTCTGGTGCAGGCCATCGCCGAGGGCTCGCGCATCAGCAACGCGACGATCGACGTGACCGCCTCGATCGGCCTCGCCCGCGCCGAATCGCGCACGACTTCCTCGCCCGCGCTGCTAGAGATGGCCGACGTCGCGATGTACCACGCCAAGCGACAGGGCCGGAACCAGTTCTCCTGGTTCGAGCCGCAGATGGCGCACGAGATGCGTTTCCGCGCCGACCTTGAGGCAGGGATCCGCCAGGGCATTCCGCGCGGCGAATTCGTGCCGTTCTACGAACAGCAGGTCGATCTGGAAACGGGCGAGCTGACCGGCTTCGAGATGCTGGCGCGCTGGGATTCGCCGCAGTTCGGCATCGTCGCGCCTGACATCTTCATCCCCGTCGCCGAAGAGATCGGCGCGATCACCGAACTCTCGCGCAGCGTGATCGCTCAGGCGCTGGAAGACGCGAAACTGTGGGACCCGAAGCTGACGCTGGCGGTCAACATCTCGCCCATCCAGCTGCGCGACCCTTGGTTCGCCCAGAAGCTGCTGCAGATGCTGGTCGAGGCCAACTTCCCGCCGCAGCGGCTGGAGATCGAGATCACCGAAAGCTGCCTCCACCAGAACCTGGGCCAGGTACGCACGCTGGTGACCAGCCTCAAGAACCAGGGCATCCGCATCAGCCTCGACGATTTCGGCACCGGCTACAGCTCGATCGGGCAGCTCAAGCAACTGCCGTTCGACCGCATCAAGATTGACCGCAGCTTCGTCTCCAGCATGCTCGACGACGAGGACAGCGCCGCCATCGTCAGGGCCGTCGCCACGCTCGGCGAAGGCCTGCACCTGCCGGTGACGGCCGAGGGTATCGAGACGCAAGACGTGCTCGACCACTTGCGCCAGTACGGCGGCATCACCGGACAGGGCTACCTCTACGGCCGCCCCCGCCCCGCGCGCGATCTCGGCGAATGGCTGGGCGAGGAACCGAAGGCCGAAGTCGCCCCGGACGATGCGCCGGAAGTCAAGCGCGCCTGACGTCCTGTCGATTCGTCATTGCGAGTGCAGCGAAGCAATCCAGGGCAGTTTCGCGCTGCCCTGGATTGCTTCGCTGCACTCGCAATGACGAAGGAGGCAAGGGAAATTGACCTTCCCTCCTGCACCACCTAAATCGCGCGCATGCGGATCGACTTCACCAAGATGCACGGCCTGGGCAACGACTTCATCGTGCTCGACGGCCGCGCGCACGCGCTGCCCCCGGTGGACGCCGCCTTCGCCTCGGCGCTCGCGGACCGGCACACCGGGATCGGCTGCGACCAGCTCATCGTCCTCGAACCCTCGATGGACGCCGACTTTCGCATGCGCATCTTCAACGCCGACGGCAGCGAGGTCGAGGCCTGCGGCAACGCCACCCGCGCGGTCGGCCTGCTCCACGGGGAGCCCGCCCGGATCGAGACGCTCGGCGGCCTGATGTCCTCCACCCCCACCGATGGCGGCATCAGCGTCCAGATGGGCAAGCCGCGCTTCGACTGGAACGCGATCCCCCTCGCCTACGCCATGGACACTTTCTCCATGCCCGTGGGGTGGGAGGAACTGGTGAACCCGATCGCGGTCAACGTCGGCAACCCGCACGTCATCTTTTTCGTCGCCGATCCCTACGCGATCGACATGGCCCGCATCGGCCCGATGATCGAGACCGACCCGCTGTTCCCCGAGCGCATCAACGTCAACGTAGCTGGCATCACCGCGCGAGACGCGATCACCCTGCGCGTGTGGGAGCGCGGTGCGGGCCTCACGCGCGCCTGCGGCACCGGCGCCTGCGCCACCGCGATCGGCGCGATGAAGCGCGGCCTCGTCGACCGCCGCGTCACCGTGACCCTGCCCGGTGGCCCGCTCGTCATCGAATGGCGCGAGGATGGCGAGATCGTCATGACCGGCCCCGCGACCGAAGCCTTCCGCGGCTCGTTCGACGCCGCCGATTTCGGAGCGCACATCAGGATCGCCGTTTGACCGTCGAGGTCCATTCGCTCGGCTGCCGCCTGAACCTCGCCGAGAGCGAGTCCCTGCGCGGCATGCTGGGTGAGGCGGACGACCTCGTCGTCATCAACTCCTGCGCGGTCACGGCGGAAGCCGTGCGCCAGACCCGCCAGGCCATCCGCCGCGCCCGCAAGGCCCGTCCCGACGCGCGCCTCCTCGTCACCGGCTGCGCGGCCGAAGTCGAGCGCGAGGCGCTAGCGGCGATGCCCGAGGTGGACGGCCTCATCGCCAACACCGCCAAGCTCGACCCGCGCGCCTGGAACGTGCCGCTGGCCACCCGCGCGCCAGACACCCGCGCCCACACCCGCGCCTTCGTGCAGGTCCAGAACGGCTGCGACCACGCCTGTACCTTCTGCATCATCCCGCAAGGCCGAGGCCCGAGCCGCTCGCGCACCGTGGCGCAAGTGCTGGACGACGTGGTCCGCCACCTCGACGCAGGCGTGCAGGAAGTGATCCTCACCGGCGTCGATCTCACCTCATGGGGCGGCGAGCTACCCGGAGAGCCGCGCCTCGGTACGCTGGCGGAGGCGATCCTCGCCAGCTTCCCCGGCCTGCCGCGCTTGCGCCTCTCCTCGATCGACGGCGCCGAAGTGGACGACCTGCTGTTCGACCTCCTCGCCTCGGAGGCCCGGGTGATGCCGCATGTCCACCTCTCGCTACAACACGGCCACGACCTGATCCTCAAGCGCATGAAGCGCCGCCATTCGCGCGCCGATGCCCTCTCCCTCGTCGCAGCCCTGCGCGCCCGCCGCCCAGAGATCGCCATCGGCGCCGACCTCATCGCCGGCTTTCCCACCGAGGACGAGCAGGCGCACGCCGCCAACCTGTCGATCATCGAGGCGCTGGGCGTCGTCCACGGCCACGTCTTCCCCTACTCGCAGCGTCCCGGCACCCCCGCCGCGCGCATGCCGCAGGTGGAGCACGCCGTGATCCGCGCCCGCGCCGCGCAGTTGCGCGCAAAGGTCGCGGAAACCCGCGCATCGTGGCTTGCCGCGCATCTGGGCTTGCCGCTATGGGTGCTCGCCGAAAGGGGCGGGAGCGGCCACGCGGCCGACTTCGCGCCCGTCCGGGTTCCCCCCGGCACGCCGCCCGGCGCGCTGGTGGAAGTGACCCCGACCCGAATTGTCGAAGGAATGCTGGAAGCATGAGTACCCCTGACCCCCAGCAGAACGAGGGGGCATCAAGCGACTGGTCCGACCGTCTCTTCGGAGGCTTTCGCCAGACCTCGCAGCGCCTCGCGGGCAACCTCGCGGGCCTTGGCGGCGGCACCCGCCTGACCTCGGCGCAGCTCGATGCGCTGGAAGACGCGCTCATCATGTCCGACCTCGGCCCCCGCGCCGCCGCCCGCATCCGCGACCGGCTGGCCGAAGAGCGCTTCGAGCGTGACGCCGACGAACGCGCCATCATGGAAGTCGTCGCGCGCGAGATCGCCGAGATCCTGCGCCCCGTAGCCAAGCCGCTCGACATCGTCGCCTTCCCGCGCCCGCAGGTGATCCTCGTCATCGGCGTCAACGGTTCGGGCAAGACCACCACGATCGCCAAGCTGGCGCACCTGTTCCAGGAGCAGGACTATTCGGTCATGCTGGCGGCGGGCGACACCTTCCGCGCCGCCGCGATCGGCCAGCTCAAGGTCTGGGCGGAGCGCCTCTCGATCCCGATCGTAACCGGCCCCGAGAGCGGCGACCCCGCCTCGATCGTGTTCGACGGCCTCAAGGCCGCTACCGAGCAGGGCATCGACGCGCTGATCGTCGACACCGCCGGGCGTCTCCAGAACAAGCGCGAGCTGATGGACGAACTGGCCAAGATCCGCCGCGTCCTCGGCCGCCTGAACCCCGCCGCGCCGCATGACGTGGTGCTGGTGCTGGACGCCACCAACGGCCAGAACGCGCTCTCGCAGATCGAGATATTCAAGGAAGTGGCTGGCGTTTCCGGGCTCATCATGACCAAGCTCGACGGCACCGCGCGCGGCGGCGTCCTCGTCGCGGCGGCGGAGCAGTACGGGTTGCCGATCCATGCCATCGGCGTCGGCGAAAAGATCGACGACTTGCGCCCCTTCAACCCCGACCTGCTCGCGCGGGTCATCGCGGGGATCGCGTGATGAGCGCCGATGCTACCAAGAAGCCCAAGAGTTCGTGGCTGAACCTGGTCGTCGATTTCGGACCGCTACTGGTGTTCTTCCTCGCCTACCGGCATTTCTCGCCCGAGGGTGACGGCAATTCGATCGCCACGGTTACTGCCGTCATCAAGGGCACGATCGCCTTCATGGTAGCGACCGTGGCGGCGCTGGTCGTGTCGAAGTGGCGGCTCGGCCATGTCTCGCCGATGCTGTGGCTGACGACGGTGCTGATCCTCGGCTTCGGGGCGCTGACCGTGGTGTTCCGCAATGCGATCTTCATCCAGCTCAAGCCCACCGCCGTCTACCTGATGTTCTCGGCCGTGCTGTTCGTCGGCCTGTGGCGCGGCAAGGCGATGCTCAAGTACCTGTTGCAGGCCGCCTTCGAGGGGCTGGACGACGCCGGCTGGATGATCCTGTCGCGCAACTGGGCGTGGTTCTTCCTGGTGCTGGCGGTGCTGAACACGGTGCTGGTCTATACCGTCAGCTTCGACACGTGGCTGCAGGCCAAGCTCTGGGGCTTCACGGTGCTTTCGTTCCTGTTCACGTTCTCGCAGCTGCCGATGGTGCTGAAGCACGGCATGGGCGAAAGCGCGAAGGAAGAACTGGTCGAGAACCCGCCGCACGATTGAGCGGCTGCGTCATCCCTGCAAAGACTGGGAATGTGGCGCGCGCCACCCGAACCCTGTCAGGAGGTGGGTTCCCGCCTTCGCGCGAATGACGGAAAGAGTTGCACAACGGACATTGGATTAGCGCGCTAAGCTCCCAACCTCTCGTCCTTGCAGTCTGACTGAGTAGGCATTTCACCTCTTGCTTGCCGGAAGGACAGCTAGCTTGCTTAGCCCTAAGTTAGTCGCAGGGGCTGGGCAAAACGCCAGGTCGTTCAAGGAAGCGTAAGCGACGAATCGGCTGACCCTTGCGCCCGGCGCCCCGCAGGCTAACACCCGCGCCATGACCCAGCGCACGCCCACGCCCGAAGGCATCGCCCTCGCCGCCCGCAAGGTGGCCGAAATCCTGCCCCGCACGCCGCTGCTCCCGCTCGAGGTCGATGGCCGAACGATCTGGTGCAAGGCCGAGAGCCTGCAGCCGGTCGGAGCCTTCAAGATCCGCGGCGCCTGGCACCGCCTGTCCGCGCTGAACGACGAGGAACGCGCATGCGGCGTCGTCGGCGTCTCCAGCGGCAATCACGCGCAGGGCGTCGCCTGGGCCGCGCGGCGCCTCGGCATCAGGGCGGCGATCGTAATGCCGGTGGACGCGCCCGAGGTGAAACTGTCCAACACGCGCGCGCTCGGCGCCGAAGTCGTGCTCTACGACCGCCCCGGCGGGGAGGACCGCGACGAAGTCTCGCAAGCCCTCTGCGCCGAGCGCGGCGCCACGCTGGTCCACGCCTATGCCGACCCGTGGGTGATCGAGGGACAGGGCAGCACGGGCCTCGAAATCACGGCGCAGCTGGCCGAGCAGGGCCTTGCCGGGCCGGACCTGATCGTCGCGCCCTGCGGCGGCGGCGGGCTGACGGCGGGCCTCGCCCTCGCCTGCCCCGATGCGCGGATCGTGCCGGTGGAACCCGAAGGCTGGGACGACGTGTGCCACTCGCTCGCCACCGGGACGATCCAGCGTGTCGGCCCCGATGCGCCGCCCACGGCCTGCGACGCGCTGCAGACGCCCGCCACATGGCCGATCAACTTCGCGATCCTCAAGGACCGTTGCCCGTTCGGCCTGGTGGCGACGCCTGCCGAAGTCCGCGCGGCCCAGCGTCTCGCCTTCGCGAAGCTGCGCCTCGTCCTCGAACCGGGCGGCGCGGCGGCGCTGGCGGCGGTGCTGGCGGGCAAGGTGGAGTTGGGGGAGCGCAGCGCCGTCATCCTCTCGGGCGGAAATACCGATGCGGCGGCCTTCGCCAAAGTCCTTTCGTCCCGGGATTGAACGCCTGCTGCCGCAAACTCCCGATGGAACCGGCAACGATTGCGCGATATATTCTCGATACAAGGATAAGAAACTTCGGGAGTATAGCCATGGAAAAGGGAATGCCCGTCCCTGCCTTGAAGCCGTTCAAGATCGCCTTCATCGGCGTGGAACTGTTCTTCATCGGCATCACGCTGGCAGCGCTGGCAGACGTCGTTCTCGGCGAAAACTGGGGACTGGGCTGGAGCGTGTTCTTCATAGGCTTCATCGCCAGTGCCTGGGGCGCGGTCGCCTATCCGGTGTTCTGCGGGTGCTGCGGCTGGAACCGCAGCTGAACCCCTGCTAGTACGGCACCATGGATTTCGACGACCAGCTGCGCCGCTACTTCGCCACCGAAGACCTCTCCACCGTCACCCCCGCCGCAATCGAGGCCGGGGTGGAGCGGATGAAGGTCGATTTCGGCATGGAGCAGGACAAGGGCCGCCGCTTCGCGCTCTGGACCTTCATGTACATCCTCGGCTCCGCGCCCGACCTCGACGTCGCGTTCGAGACCGAGGACGAACGCAACGCCGCGCGCGATTTCATGGACATGATGGCGCAAATGGGCGCGGATTAACCGCGCTCGAAATAGCTCGCCAGTTCTACGTGAGTGGACCAGCGGAACTGGCCGACCGGACGCAGTTCCACCAGCCGGAAGCCCGCTTCGACCAGCCGCGCCGCATCGCGCGACCAGCTTGACGGGTTGCAGCTGACATAGACCACGCGGCCAACGGTGGAATCGGCGATGCAGTCCACCTGCTCGCGCGCGCCGGCACGCGGCGGATCGAGAACGACGGCGGCGAATCGGCTCAGTTCGTCGGGCTGCAGCGGATTGCGGAACAAGTCGCGGTGGACGCTGAACACCGGCAGCTGCGCGCGGTCGGCGCCCGCCTTGCAGGCATAGTGCACGTCGCGCGCGGCTTCGGCCGCCAGCACCTTGGTTTCCGGCCCCGCCAGCGCGAAGGCGAACGTGCCCAGCCCCGAGAACAGGTCCGCCACCGTGGGTGCACCCGCCAGCCACTCGCGCGCGGCGCTCACCAGTGCCTCCTCGCCGTCGAGCGTCGCCTGCAGGAATGTGCCCGGGGGAAACGGCACTTTGACGCCGCCGAGCGTCACCGTGACGGGCACCGGCTCCCACACCGTCTCGAAGCCATAGCCGCCGTCCATGGTCAGGCGCGCCAGCTTGTGCTTGCGCGCGAAATCCAGCATTGCCTCGGTGGCCGCAAGGCCCTCGGCGGTGAGGCCCTTGACGCCGAGGTCCACGCCCTGGTCCACCAGCGTCATCTCGATATCGGCGGCCATGCGCGCCTGCGCCTTGCCCGGCGCGGGCCTGCCATGGCGGCCCTTCTTGACCGGTGCGGCCTTGCCCATGGTGATGAGCAGCTTGCGCAATGGCCCGAGCAATTCGACGATCTCGGGCACGAGGACGTGGCATTCCTGCACTTCGACGAGCCGGTGCGACTTCGCCTCGCGGAAGCCGATCACCACGCGCCCGCCCGAGCTTTCCGCGCGCAGCGAGGCCCGGCGGCGCGACGACGGCGGCGAGAGATGCGGCGCGGCGAGCGCCTGCGTCCCCAATTCCTGCGAGGCGGCGGCATTGGCCACCCGCGCCTCGACGAAGGCGGTCAGGCTTTCTTCGTCGAGCTGCTGCAGCTGGCACCCGCCGCACTGGCCGAAGTGCCGACAAGGCGGCTCGACGTGGTGCGGCCCCCATTCGAGCGTGTCGTCGATGCGCAGCTTGTCGCCGGGCGCGGCGCCCCAGGCGAAACGGCCGGACGCGGTGACGCCGTCGCCCTTGGAGGCGATGCGCAGGATCTCTTCGGATTCGGTCATGGTCGCGCGCCTATGCTCTCGCTTGGCGCGACTCGCAAGTTACAGGCACTCAGCAAGCGCCAGCGGCACCGCCTCGGCCAGTTGCCCGGCCGTGAACGCGGGCGGGCAGAGCCGCGCCGCCTCGCCGTGAAGCCAGACGCCCTCGCAGGCAGCGTCGAACGGCTCGATCCCTGTAGCGAGGCGGCTGGCGATCACCCCTGCCAGCACGTCTCCGGTGCCTGCAGTGGAGAGCCACGAACTTGCCCGCATCGCGCAGGCGAACCTGCCGTCGGGCGCGGCGATCACCGTATCCGGCCCCTTGGCCACGACCACCATCCCGCTCGCCGCCGCCAGCGCGAGAGCACGCTCGGGCCGCGTCCCCGCACCGTCGAGATCGAAAGCCCGCTCCAGCGCGACGAGTTCGCCTTCGTGCGGCGTGGCGATGACGGCGGACTCGCGCCCTGCGAGGTGACGCGGCGCCAGCAGAACCAGCGCATCGGCATCGACCACCACCGGCACCCCATCCGCCAGAGCCACCGCCAGCCGTTCGCGCGCGGCCGCATCGCGCCCCAGGCCCGGCCCGACCAGCACCGCCGTGTTGCGATCGTCGGCCAACACCTCGCTCAGCGCACCCTGATCGACGACGAGGTCGGCGGGCACATTGCGCTTGCTCTCGGCGAAGAGCTTCACGTAGCCCGCCCCTGCCCGCTGCGCCGCGATTCCTGCGAGCACCGCCGCGCCGGGCATCGCCCCGCCGACGACCGCCAGCAGCCCGCGCCGGTACTTGTGCGCATCCGCCGCCGGAGCGCGCAACTGCGGTCGCGCGACTGCGAGGGCAGCCCCCCGCACCGCGTCGACGCCGATCGGCACGCGCTGGAGCCGCCCCATCCGGGCGCTAGAAGGCATCAGGAAATGCGCGAATTTCCATGCGCCGAGCGCGATGGTCAGGTCGTAGGCGGGCAAACCCTCACCCAGCAGCATGCCCGAATCGGACTGTACCCCACTCGGCATGTCCACCGCCACGCGGCGCGGATGCGTTTCGGCCAGCCGCGTGAGCAAGGCGAGGTGCTCCTGAGACAACGGCCGCGTCAGTCCGGTGCCGAAAAGACAATCGACCAGCACTTCGCCCTTCGCCTCGGAATCGGTCTCGACCACGTCTCCGCCGAACAGGGCGCGCGCCTTGCGGCAGGCGTCGGTGGCAGGCTCGGCCGCCGCGACGACGACGGCATGGCCACCCCGCTCGCGAATGGCCTCGGCAATGACGTAGCCGTCGCCGCCGTTGTTGCCCGGGCCGCAGAGCACCGTCACCTTGTGCCGCCCCGCCATGCGCCAGATCCATTCGGCAGCGCCACGCCCCGCCACCTGCATCAGCGCATCGACGCTGGTGCCCGCGTCGATCAACGCCTGCTCCGCCGCACGCATCTGCCCGGCCGTAAGGATCTGCCTATCGCGGGGCATCGTGCTTCACCGTCGCAGGAAAGAGGTAGCGATCGGTGCCCACGGTAACGTCGAGCCGGTCGCCGGCAAGGCGCACCTTCGGCGGCGTGGCGCTGTCCTTGGTGGTCACTCCCGCACCGCCCTTCGCGACCGCGAACCGGCGATAACCACCATCGGGATGGTGCACGACAAGCGTGAGCGCACCGTCCTTCTCGACCCGCTCCACCGAGCAGGCGGGCTTGAGTTCGGGCTCTCCTCCCACGGCGCAGTCGATGTGCTCGAGCGCTACGGCAACGGGAGCGGGCTCGTCACTGCGCGAGCAGGCGGCGAGAAAGAGGACGGCACAGGCCAGCGGCGGGAGCTTGGCGGTCATGGCATAAATCATAACGCCCGAAACGCTCGGGGCAATGTCAGGCTGCGAGATCACCACATCGTCATTGCACAGCCGGCTCAGGCATCCCGAACAAGCTCCCTGGCAAGCCCTTTCGTCCGCCATCCTCAATGCTGAGCCGAAACCGGCCTTTCCGGATGCGCCCCGTTGCGGGCCTTGTTGCATCCTCCCTGTTGCGAAGCAATGGGGAGGGGGACCGCTCGCGCAGCGAGCGGTGGAGGGGGGAAACCCCTCCGTCAGCCCTGCGGGCTGCCACCTCCCCATCGCTGCGCGACAGGGAGGATATATGGCAACTTTCTACCCATTCCTGCCATCGGGGTCATCGTTCGCACGCCCCGATAACCACAAACGGTCCAACCCCAAAATGTCCCCGCGCACCAAACACGGGGCGCCGCGACCTCAACCCCGCTTGAGCTGCGTCACGTCGCGCACCGCGCCCTTCGAGGCGCTGGTGGTCATCGCCGCGTAAGCCTGTAGCGCCGCCGAAACCTTGCGCGGGCGCGGGTGCACCGGCGACCATGCATCGGCGCCGCGCGCCTCCTGCTGCGAACGGCGGTGCGCCATGACCTCGTCCGAGATCATCAGGTTGATGGTGCGGCCGGGGATGTCGATCTCGATCGTGTCGCCGTTCTCGACCAGCCCGATCTCGCCGCCTTCCGCCGCTTCGGGCGAGGCGTGGCCGATCGAAAGGCCCGAAGTGCCGCCCGAGAAGCGCCCGTCCGTCAGCAGCGCACACGCCTTCCCAAGTCCCTTCGACTTGAGGTAGCTGGTGGGGTAGAGCATTTCCTGCATGCCCGGCCCGCCGCGCGGCCCTTCGTAGCGGATGACCACGACGGTTTCCGCCACAACTTCGCCGCCGAGGATGCCCGCCACCGCCGCGTCCTGCGATTCGTAGACCCGCGCGGTGCCGGTGAACTTCAGGATGCTGTCGTCCACGCCCGCCGTCTTCACGATGCAGCCATCGCGCGCGATGTTGCCGTAGAGCACCGCGATGCCGCCGTCCTGGCTGAAGGCGTGTTCCTTGGAGCGGATCACGCCGTTCTCGCGGTCGAGGTCGAGTTCCTTCCAGCGCGCCGACTGGCTGAAGGCCGTCTGCGTCGGCACGCCGCCGGGCGCGGCCTTGTAGAATTCCTGGACCGAAGCCTCGGTGGTGCGGCTGGTGTCCCAGCGCTCGATCGCCTCGCCCAACGTGCGGGTGTGGACGGTCGGCAGGTCGGTGTGCAGCAGGCCCGCCCGCTCCAGCTGGCCGAGGATCGCGTAGATGCCGCCGGCGCGGTGGACGTCCTCCATGTGGACGTCGGCCTTGGCCGGGGCGACCTTCGACAGGCACGGCACCTGACGGCTCAGGCGGTCGATGTCGGCCATGGTGAAGTCCACGCCCGCCTCGTGCGCGGCAGCCAGCAGGTGCAGCACGGTGTTGGTCGAGCCGCCCATCGCGATGTCGAGGCTCATGGCGTTCTCGAACGCCTCGAAGCTGGCGATGTTGCGCGGCAGCACCGATGCATCGTCCTGCTCGTAATAGCGCTGGCACATGTCCACCGCGACGCGGCCCGCTTCGAGGAACAGCCGCTCGCGGTCCGAGTGCGTCGCCAGCGTCGAGCCGTTGCCGGGCAGCGAGAGGCCCAGTGCTTCGGTGAGGCAGTTCATCGAGTTCGCGGTGAACATGCCCGAGCACGACCCGCAGGTCGGGCAGGCCGAGCGCTCGATCGTCTTCACTTCCTCGTCGGTGTAGCTCTCGTCGGCGGCGGCGACCATCGCGTCGACCAGATCGAGCGCATGTTCCTTGCCGCGCAGCACCACCTTGCCCGCCTCCATCGGCCCGCCCGAGACGAACACGGCGGGGATGTTGAGGCGCATCGCGGCCATAAGCATGCCCGGCGTGATCTTGTCGCAGTTGGAGATGCAGACCATCGCGTCGGCGCAGTGGGCGTTGACCATGTACTCGACGCTGTCGGCGATGAGGTCGCGGCTGGGCAGCGAATAGAGCATGCCGTCGTGGCCCATGGCGATGCCGTCATCGACCGCGATGGTGTTGAATTCCTTGGCGACGCCGCCCGCCGCCTCGATCTCGCGGGCAACCAGCTGGCCCAGATCCTTGAGGTGCACGTGACCGGGGACGAACTGGGTGAACGAATTCACCACCGCGACGATCGGCTTGCCGAAGTCCCCGTCCTTCATACCCGTCGCGCGCCAGAGCCCGCGCGCACCCGCCATGTTGCGGCCGTGAGTGGAGGTGCGTGAACGAAGGGCGGGCATTGTCGGAACTCCAGCAGTCATGGGCGCGGGTTTTCGCGCTGTGTTGGAGCCGCCCCTACACGGTGATTGATTTCAATTCAACGTGAGTTTTTGCAATTATATTTCATGCGAGTTTCTCGACCACTGCGGCGCAGAGCCGCGTCATCACGTCGGCCCACTCCGCCTGCCCCGCTTCCTCGGCGATGAGGTCCTGCCGGATCTCGATGCTGAGATAAGGTAATCCGTTCGGTTCGGCATGGCGGTTCATCGAGGCGTTGAGCAGCTTGCCCGAGTACGGCTCCTGATTGCCGGTGACGAACCCCTGCCCCTCCAGCCACGGGATCGCGATGCGCGCGGCGCGCTCGTCCTGATTGTAGAGGACGCCGACCTGCCAAGGGCGCGGTTTAGTGCAAGTGGCGAGACCGGGGGTGAAGCTGTGCAGCGAGAGGATCAGCGCCGGGGGCGTCTCGCGCAGTTGTGCGGCAAGGGCGTAGTGATAGGGATCGAACAGCCGGTCCACCCGCGCCTGCCGCTCCTCTGCGGTGAGGACGTTGCCGGGGATGACGTAACCGTCGCTAATCTCGGGCATCATGCCGGGGACGTCGTGCCTGCGGTTGAAGTCGCAGACGAGGCGGCTGACGTTGCCCAGCCACGCGGCGGTTCCGGCTTGCACCATGCGTTCCGCGATGGCGGCGACGCCGATGTCGATGGCGATGTGTTCGTCGAGCAGCGCGTCCTCTATGCCGAGGTCGATGTCGTCCGGCACGCGGTTGGAGGCATGGTCCGATACGACCAGAACGCCGCCCGAAACAGGCGTGCCGAGCAGGCGGTGGTATTCGGTTTCCAAGTCTGCCTCCGAAGGTTGCACGGGCAGCTTACCTCAATTTGCCCGACATTTTCCACCAGTGCGGTTGAGTGTCGTCCAGCTTATCCCACGCCGCCTGCAATTGGGCCTCGCTGTCGTAGAGCGCAAAGCACGTCGCGCCCGAGCCGGACATGCGGGCGAGGAACGGCTGCGTTTCGCGCAGGGCGGCCAGAACATCGGCCACGACGGGGCAGATCGCGACGGCCGGTGCTTCAAGGTCATTACGGCCTTCCAGCGCGATCTTGCGGACGGAGCCGGTGGGCATTGCGCCGCGATCGATGCCGTCCCAGGCCTTGAACACCGGTCCGGTCGGCACGCCTACACGCGGGTTCACCAACAGGACCGGAGTGCCGGTCAGGTCGCTCTCGATTGGCTGGAGGTCGGTGCCGGTGCCGGTGCCGATGCAGGTGGTGGACAGGACGCAGGCGGGCACGTCTGCGCCCAGCTTCGCGGCGCGGGCTTGCCAGTCGTCGGGGAGGCCGTGGCTGCGCTCCACCATGCGGAACACCGCGCCTGCATCCGCCGATCCGCCGCCGAGACCCGCCGCGACGGGGAGGCGCTTTTCGAGGTCGACGGCCCAGCCTTTTCCGTGCGGCAATGCAGACAGCGCCTTGGCGACGATGTTGCCGAAAGGATCGTCGATCTTCGCCGCAAACTCGCCATGGGTGGAAAGGCTGTCGGCCTCGGCGGGGGAGGCGCTCAGCCGGTCGCCGTCATCGACGAAGGCGAACAGCGTTTCGAGTTCGTGATACCCGTCCTCGCGGCGGCGACGGACATGCAGCGCGAGGTTGATCTTGGCATAGGCGGTTTCGTTCACGCGCCATCCTCCCCCTGCGGGGGAAGGGGACCATCCGCAGGATGGTGGAGGGGCACAAGCCGCACCTCCTGCCCTCGCCGCAAGCGCTCCCGGCAGACCTCGACTATGCGCACAATCGCCACGTTCACGTCCTCCAGCACGACCTTCGAGAACCCGCAATGTCGCCACGCCCTGCGAGCGCAGGAAGTGCGAGCGGGCCGCGTCCCGGTCTGCTGCGCGCATAGAGTCGTGCGCGAAACCGTCAACCTCGATGGCAAGCGAAGCGGCGGCGCAGTAGAAATCGAGGATGAAGTTTCCCGCCGGATGCTGACGGCGGAACTTGAAGTCTGCCGGGCGCTTGCGCAGTTCACGCCAGAGCAGGACTTCGGGCAACGTCATCTCGCTGCGCAGCTTGCGGGCGAGCTTTACGCTGCGACGCGGGCCGGAAATCATGCGCGGAGGTTATCGGGGCGGCGGCGGCGTGGCGCGTTAAATTCGCGTCACGCAAGCCGCCTGTGCCCCTCCACCATGCTTCGCATGGTCCCCCTCCCCGTTTCGGGGAGGATTTACATGTTCGGATAGTTCGGGCCGCCGCCGCCTTCGGGGGTGACCCATTCGATGTTCTGCGTGGGATCCTTGATGTCGCAGGTCTTGCAGTGGACACAGTTCTGCGCGTTGATCTGCAGCTTGGGACCATCCCCCGCATCGAGGAATTCGTAGACCCCCGCCGGGCAGTACCGCGCCTCAGGCCCCGCATAGACCGGCAGGTTCACTGCGGTCGGGATGCTCGGGTCCTTCAGCTTGAGGTGGACCGGCTGGTCTTCCTCGTGGTTGGTGAAGGAGTACGACACGCTGGTCAGGCGATCGAAGCTGATGACGCCGTCCGGCTTGGGATAGGCGATCGGCTTGTACAGGTCCGCGCGCTGGGTTTCCGACGCGTCGGTGTGATGTTTCATCGGCTTGGCAAGGCCGAAACCGAACAACGTGCGCAGCCACATGTCGGCGCCGGCCAGGATCGTGCCCAGCTCACCGCCCCACTTCGCCACCATCGGCTCGGCGTTCTGGACGAGCTTGAGTTCCTTGGCGATCCAGCTTTCGCGAACGGCGGTATCGTAGTCCTGCAGGGTGTCCTGCTCACGGCCCGCCTTGATGGCGGCGGCGATGGACTCGGCCGCCAGCATGCCGCTCTTCATCGCGGTGTGGGTGCCCTTGATGCGCGGCACGTTGACGAAGCCCGCCGAGCAGCCCGCCAGCACGCCACCGGGGAACGCGAGGCTAGGCACCGACTGCCAGCCACCCTCGTTGATCGCGCGCGCACCGTAAGCGACGCGCTTGCCGCCTTCCAGGATCGCGCGGATTTCCGGGTGCTGCTTCCAGCGCTGGAATTCCTCGAACGGGTAGATGTACGGGTTCTTGTAGTCGAGCGCGGTCACGAAGCCGAGCGCCACCTGGTTGTTGGCCTGGTGGTAGAGGAAGCCGCCGCCCCAGGCGTCGTTCTCGCTCATCGGCCAGCCCTGGGTGTGGATCACGCGGCCGGGGACGTGCTTGTCCGCCGGGATGTCCCACAGTTCCTTGATGCCGATGCCGTAGATTTGCGGCTCGCAATTGGCTTCGAGGTCGTACTTGGTTTTGAGGCGCTTGGTCAGGTGGCCGCGTGCGCCTTCGCAGAACACGGTGTACTTGCCCAGCAGGTTCATGCCCGGCTGGTAGTCCCCCTTGGGATTACCCTCGCGGTCGACGCCCATGTCGCCAGTCTGCACGCCGATCACGGCGCCGGCATCGTCATAGAGTATCTCGGCGGCGGGGAAGCCCGGGAAGATCTCGATCTCCAGCGCTTCGGCCTGCTCGGCCAGCCAGCGGCACAAGTTGCCCAGCGAGCCGGTGTAGTTGCCTTTGTTCGACATGAAGGGCGGCTGGATGATGTGCGGAAGGGAGAACTTGCCCTTCTTCGTCAGGTGCCAGTGCCAGTTGTCCGTCACGGGGGTTTCCGCCAGCGGGCAGCCGTCCTCGCGCCAGGTCGGCAGCAGTTCGTCGAGCGCCCTGGGGTCGATCGTGGCACCCGAAAGGATGTGCGCGCCGATCTCCGAGCCCTTCTCCAGCACGCAGACCTGCAGTTCCGGGTCCACCTGCTTGAGGCGGATCGCGGTCGCCAGACCGGCAGGTCCACCGCCGACGACGACAACGTCGTAAGGCATCTCTTCGCGTTCGATCATGGTAGCCCCGTGCATTCTTTTCGTGTTTAGTCGAGCGATTAAATTCACGAATGCCTTGATTGCTCCCGCGCATAAGGTCAAGACCCGCGCGATGGATCAACCGCCAAATCCGCAATTTCTGGACGATATCACAGGTGCGCTCGACTGGTGGCGGGACGCCGGGGTGGACTGCGACTTCCTCGACGAGCCGGTCGAGTGGCTCGCCCCACCCGAACAGGAAGGCGCAGCCCCGCCGCGGCGCCGCCCGGAACCCAAGCCCGATCCGGATGCTCCCGCGCCGCCTGCTAAGCTCGATCCCGCCAGCCTGCCCGCCGATCTCGCGGCCTTTGCGCCGTGGTGGCTGAGCGAACCGCTGCTGTGCGAAGGCGGCCCCGCCGCGCGCGTCGCGCCGCAGGGCAAGGCCGGTGCCGAACTGATGATCGTGGTCGAGGAACCCGAGGCCGAGGACAGCGAAATCCTGCTCTCCGGCCTGCACGGCAAGCTGCTCGACGCTATCCTTACCGCGTTCGGCACCGGTCGCGATGACGTTTACCTTGCCAGCGCCCTGCCCCGCCACACTCCGGGCGCAGATTGGGCCGCAATGAGCGAACGCGGAATCGGTCAGGTTCTGCGACATCACGTGGGTTTGGTGGCTCCGAAGAGGTTGTTTGTCCTTGGTGGAAACGTCCTGCCGCTAATCGGCCACGAATCGCCGCATCGTCCTGCCATGTTAAGGACTTTCGATCATGAAGGGGGATCGATACCCCTGCTCGCCTCCTGGGCGCTGCCTGCCTTGCTCGCGCAGCCGCGAGCAAAGCCGGTACTCTGGAGGGCCTGGCTGGATTGGACCGCGTCCTGAGAGATGCGGCCATCGGTCAGCCGGAGCAGGCGAATCGCACAGGATCGCGGGGAATACCTTTGAAACGACTTATCAGGGCCGGACTGTTTGCGGGCGCGTGCATCAGCGCCTGCGTTTCGGCAGCACCAGCCTTCGCCAACAGCGCTGCGGTCGATTACTTCCGCACCCGCGCCGACCGTACCGCCGTCCCCTCGCTGCTCAGCCAGGACGACCGGGCCTATTACAAGACCATGTTCGACGCGATCGACGCGAAGGACTGGGCCACCGTCCAGAAGATGCTGGCCGACCGCCCGGACGGCCCGCTCCACCAGCAGGCCCGGGCCGAATACTACCTGGCTTCCGGTTCGCCCAAGATCCAGCTGAACGACCTGCAGGCATGGCTTTCGCAGGGCACCGAACTGCCCGGTGCCGACCAGATCAGCCGCCTCGCGCTCAAGCGCGGCGCCGTCGGCCTGCCCTCGCTGCCCAGCGAACAGAGCTTCGCCCGCCTGCCCACCATCGCCAAGCGCGTACGCCCCTCCTCGATCGATGACGGCACGATGCCCGCCGGGATCGCCAACGGCATCAACGACCGGATCAAGAACGACGATCCGATGGGCGCGCGCCTGCTGCTCGACGGGATCGACGCCAACCTCTCGCCGTCCTCGCAGGCCGAATGGCGCCAGAAGGTGGCGTGGAGCTTCTACATCGAGAACCAGGACGCCAACGCCTACCAGATGGCGCAGATCGCCGCGCTGGGCCAAGGCCCGTGGGTGGGCGAGGCGTGGTGGACCGCCGGGCTCGCCGCATGGCGTCTGGGTGATTGCGACGGCGCTGCCGATGCCTTCGCCAAGGCCGCGCGCTCGTCCGACAATGCCGAGCTGACCGCCGCCTCGCATTACTGGAACAGCCGATCGCTGGTGCGCTGCCGCAAGCCCGAGCAGGCGAGCGCCGCGCTGCGCCTCGCCGCCGCACGCGACGAGACGCTATACGGGATGCTGGCCGCCGAGCAGCTCGGCCTCAAGCTGCCCGAGCAGCACGCCGCCGCCGACTTCACGCAGGCCGACTGGCAGGCCCTGCGCGCCAGCCCCAATGTCCGCACCGCCGTCGAACTGGCGGAGATCGGCAAGGACGGCCTTGCCGACGAAGTGCTGCGCCATCAGGCCCGCATCGGCGATGCCTCGCAATATGCCCCGCTGACCCGCCTCGCGCGCGATCTTGGCCTGCCCGGCACCCAGCTATGGATGGCCTACAACGCGCCGTACGGCGGCAAGCCCGAACCCGCGACGCGCTTCCCCACGCCCAAGTGGACCCCGGTGGGCGGCTGGAAGGTCGATCCCGCGCTGGTCTACGCGCATACGCTGCAGGAATCGGTATTCCGCGCCGGAGCCGTCAGCCCCGCTGGCGCGCGCGGCCTGATGCAGATCATGCCCGCCGCCGCGCAGGATCACGCCGGATCGCTGGGCTACAACGGCAATGCCTCGGACCTCAACAAGCCCGAGGTCAACCTCGCCTTCGGCCAGCGCCATCTTGAGACGCTGAAGAACGATCCGGGCACACAGGGCCTGCTGCCCAAGGTCATGGCCGCCTACAACGCCGGGCCGGTGCCGGTGCGCCGCTGGGCCACCGAGGTGAACTGCCAGGGCGACCCGCTGCTGTGGATCGAATCGCTCCCCTACTGGGAAACGCGCGGCTACGTGAACATTGTGATGCGCAATTACTGGATGTACGAGCGTCAGGCGGGCGGCGCTTCGGAAAGCCGCATGGAACTGGTGCAGGGCATGTGGCCGACCTTCCCCGGCCTCGCCGGTTCGGAAGGCGTGCGCATGGCCGCGAACGGAGCGATATTGCGTGGCCATCGACCCTGAGCGTACTTTCAAGCCCATCAACATAGCCCTGCTGACCGTCTCCGACACCCGCACCGCCGAGAACGACACTTCAGGCGATATCCTCGCCCAGCGTATCGTCGATGCCGGGCATAAGCTCACGCGTCGTACGATCGAACGGGACGATGCGAACCGGATCGCCGAACTGTTCAACGAATGGATCGACGACGCCGAAGTCGATGCGATCGTCTCCACTGGCGGCACGGGCCTGACCGGGCGCGATGTTACCCCCGAAGCGCTCGGTAAGCTGGGCGGGCGCGAAATTCCCGGCTTCGGCGAACTGTTCCGCTGGCTGAGCTACAAGACGATCGGCACCTCCACGGTGCAGAGCCGTGCCATGGCCATCGTCGCGCGCGGCACTTATCTGTTCGCGCTGCCTGGCTCCAACGGAGCGGTAAAGGACGGCTGGGACGGCATCCTCGCCGAACAGCTCGACAGCCGCAACCGCCCCTGCAACTTCGTGGAACTGATGCCGCGCCTGCTGGAAAGCTAAGCGAACAGCGGCAGCCTTGCGACCTCCGCCTCGCTCAGGGCGATGCCGAACAAATCGCGCAATGTCGTCGCATAGTCAGCCGCATCTGCGATTTCGCGCGTTTCGGTAATACCACCGCGATGGATGCGCAACGCTCGTTCGCTCAGCGCCGCGAAGCCCTCGGGCAGCACCACACTGGCCACATGCAGCATGGTGAAGCGCGTGTCGGGTCGGGTCGAAGTCCAGTGGTTGACCATTTCCAGATCGCCAGGCACCATTTTGGCAAGGTCGAACGTGTACTGCGCCTGCCATTCGCCATGCGGCGCAGCGCGACCGTCGGTCGCCTCCACCGGCCCGGCGCGTTCAAGCAGCCATTCGCCGTGCTGTCCGCCCATTTCGCCGATCCGCCGCAGGCGGTGCGCCGCGCCATCTCGCGTCCGCGCCTCTGCGCCGTCTTCAAGCGGCAGCGGCGGCACGTAGCTCCCGCCGAAACCGGCATCGGCAATCCATGCCCGCCCCGGCTCCGCGCGCACCAAAAGCAGCACATGCGTACGCGGCGGTGGCGGCGCATCCTCGGCCAGCCCCATCCGCACACGCGCCAGAAGCGGGCGGTTGGCCATGCCCAACGCTGCCAGCACATCGCCGTAGAGCCGGTTCTGCTCGAAACAGTATCCGCCGCGCCTCCGCACCACGAGCTTGTCGAACACGCTCGCGGAGTCGATGCGGATGCCGCGCCCAAGCGAAATGTCCAGGTTCTCGAACCCGATCGCCTGTCGATGCGCCTGCTGCAAGGCGGCAAGCCCGTCCGGATCCGCCAACGGTGTGTGCGAAAGGCCGATGCGGGCGAGGTAGCGATCGATGTCCATCATTGCGCCCTACCCGCTCCCGGCAGTTGCGAGCAAGCCTGTGGATAAGCCTGGGATATAGTGCGCAGAACATGGGAAACGGCCGGGATAACATCCCTTCATCTCCACCTGATCGCGTGGCTCGCGCAAAGGCGTGATTGCCGCCGTGCTGTGCACACGCTAGCCTCCCGCTACCAGCGAGGAGCCGCCCGACGGATGCAGGAATTGCACGCACTTGCCGAGGCGATCGGCCTGCAACGGATATGGTGGGACGTCGACGGCAGAGAGCAGGTCGTAACCGACGCCTCGCTGCGCGCGATAGCGGCGGCGCTGAGTTACCCGGCCGAAAATTCTGCAGAGATCGCTGCCAGCCTCGGCCGGATTAAGGCCGAAGCTGAAAGCCCTCCCGCCATGATCGTCACCGACGTCGGCATGGAAACGCCGTTGCCGCCCAGTCTCGCAGGCGCCGAACTCACCTTGCCGGACGGCTCGGTCCAACGCCTCGATACCACGCGCTGGACGCTGCCGGCGATCGACACGCCCGGTTACTACCCACTGACCGTTAGCGGCCATGTCCTGACGCTGGCGGTCGCGCCGCACTCTTGCCCGACCGTCGCCTCGCTGGGCAAGGGCCGTATCTGGGGCGCGGCGGTCCAAATCCCCGCCCTGCGCGGCGAGCGCCCCGATGCGTTCGGGACTTTCGCGGAACTGGCCGAAGCGGTCGAAACCTTCGCCGCTCAAGGAGCGGATGCTCTCGCGATCAACCCGGTCCATGCCCTCTTCGCGGGCGACGGACGGGATTTCAGCCCCTATTCGCCTTCGAGCCGCCTTTACCTGAACGCAGCCATGGGCGATCCGGGGCTTGTTGGCCTCCCGCCGTTTCCCACCGATCAGCCCGAAGACGGGCCGCTGATAGACTGGGAAAAGGCCCTGCCCCATCGCCTCGCGCAAATGCGGGTGCTCTTCGCGGCTCTTGATGCAACGACACGGAACCGGATAGCCCGCGACAATGCCCGCGAAGGCGAAAGCTTGCAGCGACAGGCGCTCTACGATGCGCTCGACGTCCATTTGCGCGAACAAGGTGCTAAGGGCTGGCAGAACTGGCCACGCGAATTCCATGACCCGAAGGGTGAAGCCGTAGCCGCCTTCGCGCGCGACAACGTCGCCGAGGTCGAGTTCCACCTCTTCGCCCAGTGGCTGGCGCACGAGAGCCTTCGCGAAGTGCAACGACGCGCCCGCGACGCTGGCATGGCGGTGGGGTTGCTGGCGGACCTCGCGGTCGGCGTCCATACCGGCGGTGCGGATGCATGGGCCATGGGCGACACGCTGCTGCAGGGCCTGACCATCGGCGCGCCGCCCGATCCGCTCGGGCCGCTGGGGCAGAACTGGATGCTGACCGGCTTCTCGCCGCGCGGGCTCGCGCGCAGCGGCTATGCGCCGTGGATCGCAACTATCCGCGCGGCGCTGTCCACTGCGGGCGCGCTGCGGATCGACCATGCCTTCGGCCTCGCGCGGCTATGGGTCGTGCCGGAGGGCCAGCCGTCGAGCGCGGGGGCCTACCTGCATTACCCCTTCGCGGACCTCATCCGCCTCGTCGCGCTCGAGGCGCATCTGGCGGGCGCGCTCATCGTCGCGGAAGACCTCGGCACGATGCCGCATGGTTTCGGCCCTGCGATCACCGCGCGCGGGATGCTGGGCATGCGCGTTCTCTGGTTCGAGCGCGCAGCCGACGACGGCTTCATCGGTTCGGCGGATTACGATGCACAGGCTGTCGCGATGACCGGCACACACGACACGCCCACCGTCGCCGGCTGGTGGAGCGGGCGCGACCTGCAATGGGCGCAGTGCCTCGGCCGTTTGCCTGAAGACATGACCATGGAAGAAGCCGAGGCCCGGCGTGCCTGGGATCGCGGGTTGCTCTGGGCTTCACTGACCCGCAACGCCGCCCCGCGCCCCTCCCCTGACGATCCTGCTCCCGTGATCGAAGCGGCCTTGCGCCATATTGGCGCCACTCCCTGTGGTCTGGCGATCGCGCCGCTGGAAGACCTTCTCGCCGAGCCCGAGCAACCAAACCTGCCCGGAACGATTACCGAGCATCCCAACTGGCGCCGCCGCCTGACCGCTCCGCTATCGGAACTGCTGCAGGCACCTGCGACAGCCGGACGCTTGCGAGCGCTAGATGAAGCAAGGAAGGGACCGCCTAGCTCCTGAACGTCCCCGGCATCAGGTAGCCGCGGTGCAGTTCCTCTAGTCGGCTGACGCCGACCATAGCCATAGCAACGTCGATCTCGTTGGCAAGCAGATCAATCGCGTGCCGCGCGCCTTGCTCTCCACCCGCCGCACAGCCGTAGAGCGTTGCGCGCCCAACCAGTACAGCCTTCGCGCCGATCGCCAGCGCCTTGAGCACGTCCGCCCCTCGTCGCACGCCGCTGTCGAACAGCACCGTGGTGCGGTCCCCGACGGCATCGACGATGCCCGCAAGCACATCGATGGCGGGAGGCGAACTGTCGAAGTTGCGCCCGCCGTGATTCGACACCGCGATGCCATCCACACCGTAATCAATCGCGATGCGCGCATCCTCAGCGCTCAGCACGCCTTTCACGACCAGCTTGCCCGGCCAGCGGCGGCGCAGCTGCGCGACGTCGTCCCAGCACACCGAAGCCGAATTCGCTACGCGGCTGACGGTGCCGGTCAGCTTGCCGCCGACCTCGCTCGGATAATTTGCAAACTGCGGCAGCCCGCCTTCCAGGTAATAGCGGCAGATCACCGAGGTGAACCACGAGGGCCGCTTCAGGAAGTCCGACACGAGCGTCGCGTTCGGTCGGATCGGGTTGGACATGCCCGCTCGCTTGTTGAATTCCCGCAGCGGCCACATCGGCGTGTCGACCGTAAGCACCAGCACGTCCGCCCCGTTCTCCCGCGCGGCCTCGACCACCCGCCAGGACAAGTCGCGCCGTTCCCACAAGTACATCTGCATCCAGTGGCCAGACGTCGCGCATTTCGCGATGTCGGCGAAGCTGGTGGTCGAACTCGTCGTCTGCGTGAAGGGTATCCCCGCCGAGGCCGCTGCCCGTGCAATCGCTCGCTCGCCTCGGTGCCATAGCAGATCGGATACCCCGGTCGGCGCGATAACCAGCGGCAGGGGCTGGCGGCGGCCGAACAGCTCGACCTCGGCCGAGCGCCGAGCCACGTCGCACAAGGTGCGGGGCAGGAGCTGAACCGCCTGCAGCGCCGCGACGTTGCGTTTGATCAGCAGGTCGTCCTCGGTGCCGCGCTCGATGAACTCCCAGATCGCGCGCGGCAGGCGACGCTTCGCCAGTTCCCGTACTTGCGCGATGTTGTGAGACTTGCCCCTCACGCCAGACCCAGGTTTTCACGGAAGGTCGTGCCTTCGTAATCGGTGCGATAGACGCCGTTCTTCTGGAGCACCGGCACGACCTGATCGACGAAATCGGTAACCGAACTGGCCATGACCGTCGGTGTCACGTTATAGCCATAGCACCCGGTTTCGCGCCAGATTCGCTCCATTTCGGCGGCGATCTGTTCCGGCGTACCGACGATCTGCGGCTTGCCCACCGCCAGGCCCCAGCGGATCGCGACTTCACGCAGGGTCAGGGGTTTATCGCCCTCGATCTTGGCGAAGGCCTTCATCAATCCCTGCGAGGCCTGCGTCTCGATCTCGGCGAGCGGCTGGTCCAGGTCCATCCCCGCAAAGTCGACGCCCATCGTGCCAGAGAGACGGGCGAGGCAGCCGTCGATAGGCAGCTTCTCAACGAGGTCGGCGAGCTTGCGCTTCGCCTCTTCCTCGGTGCCGCCGACGATGGGCTGGATGCCGAAGCTGACCCCGGGCGTCACCCTGCCCGCCGCCTGCGCCGCATCAGCAAGGTTGGCCATGAAGCGCTTCATCCCTGCGACATTGGGCTGGATCGAGAAAACGACGTCGGCGTGGCTCACCGCAAATTGCTGCCCCCGCCCGGAGCTGCCGGCCTGGAACAACACCGGGCGACCCTGCGGCGAAGGCGGCACCGGCGCGACGGTCTGGCAAGAGAAGAACTCGCCCGCATGGTCGATGAACTCGACCTTGGCCGGGTCGGCGAACACCCCGGCATCCCGGTCGGCCAGGATGGCCCCCGGCTTCACCGAATTCCAGAGCTTGTAGCAGACCTCCATGTATTCGTCGGCGCGGTCGTAGCGGCGGTCGTGGTCGAGTTGCTGGAGCCCGAGTGCACGATGCTCGCCGCGCAAGTGCCCGGTGACGATGTTCCAGCCGACGCGGCCGCCGGACAGGTAGTCGATGGTTCCCAGCTGGCGTACGATGGTCCAGGGCTGGTAAGCGCTGGTCGACATCGTCGTCGCCAGTCCGAGGTGCATGGTCACAGCCGCTAGCGCCGACAGCAGCACGACCGGATCGAGCGATGGCCAGCACACGCCGTACTTCACAGCGTCCTCGTGGCTGTCGCGGTAACGGTCGAAGACACCGGGCGTGTCGGCGAAGAACATGCCGTCGAAGCGACCGCGCTCCAGTGTTCGCGCAAGATCCTGCCATAGCCTGAGGCCGTGCAGCGCGTCGAGGCGGTTGTCGCCCGGCTGCGCCCAGCTCAGCACGGTGTGATTGATAGGCGAATTGATCAGGAAGCTGACCAAATGAATGTGCTTGCTCATGCGTGTGCCTCTCCTGCACGCGTAATGGAGCGGGCAGAAAGAGGTCGCAAGGTCAATGTATACAATGAGCGGATACCAAGCAGGGTGATCCGCGAATTTCAGCCAAATCTGGAAAGCATCATATCCAATTCATCGCCGGAGCGTATCGTCGTCCCGGATCAAGCCCGGGATAAAGTGCTGCTCAGGGCATAGTTCAGGTAATCACGTCCGGAGCCGTCCGCCCGGTATGCGCGACGATCCCGGCGATTTCCTCGGCGGCGGCGATCTGGTGCTCCAGCATCGCCGAAGTCTCCGCATCGAGGTTTCCGAAGCGCGGCTCGTAGCGTTCAAGGTACAGGCGTAAGGTCGCACCCTGCGTACCGGTGCCCGAGAGGCGGAAGACGATGCGACTACCGTCCTCGAACAGCACCCGGATGCCCTGGTTAGAGCTGACCGAGCCATCCACCGGATCGGTATAGGAGAAGCTGTCCGCATGGCGGACGGTCAACGGACCGAACACCTTGCCCGGCAGAGTGCCGAGTTGCGCCTTGAGGCCATCCATCAGCGCATTGGCGCCTTCGGTGGCGATACCCTCGAAGTCGTGCCGCGCGTAATAGTTGCGGCCGTAGCGCGCCCAATGCTCCCGCGCGAGGTCGTCGACGCTGATCCCGCGCACCGCGAGGATATTGAGCCAGAGCAGCACCGCCCAGAGCCCGTCCTTCTCACGCACGTGGTCGGAGCCGGTGCCAGCGCTCTCCTCGCCGCAGATGGTGACCTTGCCCGCATCGAGCAGGTTGCCGAAGAACTTCCACCCTGTAGGCGTCTCGAACACGGGCACGCCCAGCCCTTCGGCGACGCGATCGGCCGCGCCACTGGTCGGCATGGAGCGGGCAATACCCGCCAGCCGTCCGCGATAGGCCGGCGCGATCTCGATATTGGCGGCCAGCATCGCCAGCGAGTCGGACGGAGTGATGAAGCGCCCGCGTCCGATGATGAGGTTGCGATCCCCGTCCCCGTCTGACGCCGCGCCGAGGTCCGGCGCATCCTCGGACATCATGAGATCGTAGAGTTCCTTTGCGTGGATCAGGTTAGGATCCGGGTGGTGCCCGCCGAAATCCTCCAGCGGCAAGCCGTTGACCACTGTGCCTGCAGCAAAGCCGAGTCGGCGCTCCAGGATTTCGGTGGCATATGGGCCGGTGACCGCGCTCATCGAATCCATGCGCATGGTGAAGCCCGAGGCGACGACCTTGCGGATCGCGTCGAAGTCGAACAGTTCCTCCATGAGGTCAGCGTAGTCCGCGACCGGATCAATCACCTCGACGATCAGCGCGCCCACCTGCACTTCGCCGATGGCGTCGAGATCTATGTCGGACGTCTCCACCGTGAGCCAGCGGTCGATCGTCTTCGTGCGATCCAGCACCGCGCCGGTGACGTTCTCGGGCGCAGGGCCACCATTGGCGATGTTGTACTTGATACCGAAGTCCTCGTCCGGCCCACCGGGGTTGTGGCTCGCAGAGAGCACCAGCCCGCCGCTGGCCCCGTACTTGCGGATGACGTGGCTTGCCGCCGGGGTGGATAGAATACCTCCCTGCCCCACCAGCACGCGCGCATAGCCATTGGCGGCGGCCATGCGGATCGCCTGCTGGATCACTGTTCGGTTGTGGAAGCGCCCGTCGCCGCCGATCACCAGCGCCGCGTCCGGTTCCCGCTCCACAACGTCGAACACCGACTGGATGAAATTCTGGGCATAGCCCGGCTGCTGGAACACCTTGACCTTCTTGCGCAGGCCGGAAGTACCTGGCGCCTGTCCGTCGAAGGGGGTGGTCGGGACCGTGACGATCTGGGTCAAGGAAAGCGTCTCCAATGGGTATACTGCAGGCATGTGCGCAATAAGCGACACTTTCGTGTCATGGCGCGCATTGTCAAATGATAGCTCGACTAATGCCGCAACCACCGCAGGGTTGCAGACGTTCCGATTTCGTTAACTATCTGCTATGTAGATGTGCGAGGATCGAACCCCCGACTTTGCGCCGAGGACGTCGGCGTGCCGCATGAGTACTTGCCGGATGCATGCCCATAATGCCTTGGCCGACGAACCCGCCCGCCTCGCTGCACTTCAGCGCCTCGCCATTCTCGACACTCCGCGCGAGGAGGCGTTCGACAATGTCGTGAACCTCGTGCGAACTGTCCTCAGTGTACCGATCTCTGCCGTCACACTAATCGATAAAGATCGGCAGTGGTTCAAGGCGATCGAGGGTATCGACGCCACGGAGACACCCCGCAGCGAGTCGTTCTGCGCCCATGCCATCCGACAAGACGCCCCGCTCCTCATACCGGACGCAACGCAGGATTCGCGCGTTTCCGACTACCCTGCCGTCACTCAGGATCCGCACGTGCGCGCCTATGCGGGCGTGCCGCTGGTCACCTCGGATGGCTACAACGTGGGTGCACTCTGCGCGGTGGACACCAAGACGCGCGAGTTCACCGAGAGCGAACTCGACATCCTGCGCAACTTCGCGCGCATCGTCGTCAACGAGATGGAACTGCGTCGCATCGCCGAGCGCGATCAGTTGACTGGCGCTCTCACCCGACGCGGCTTCATCGAGAAGGTCAACCAGGAGATCGCCCGCTGCCATCGCTACGGAAGGGCAGCCTCGCTGGTGCTGATCGACGTCGATCACTTCAAGTCCGTGAACGACACATGGGGCCACCCCGCCGGTGACGCGGTGCTCCGCGACCTTGCCGCCACGCTGGGGACGGCCGGGCGCTCCGCTGACATGCTTGGACGTCTCGGCGGCGAGGAATTCGCAATGCTGCTGCCCGAAACCGGTGTGTCCGAAGCGCTTGCCGCCGCCGAACGCTTCCGCGCCGCGATCGAGGCCCGTCCCATCGTCGTCGCCCCGACACGCACGATCGCAGTGACGGCCAGCTTCGGCATCGCGATGCTGGACAGCGGCATCACCGTAGCCGAGGAATGGATCGCGCGCGCCGACGGCCCGCTCTACGACGCCAAACGTGGCGGTCGGAACCGCTGCGCCGTTGCCTGAGACCTCAGGATACCTCACAGGCCTTGCCTGGCCGGGCATAGCGCGGATCGGCGACTACCGCCGTATCGGTCAGGGCATTCAGGAAGACCTCCACCTCGGCCGTTTCCGCAGGTGACAGCATCATCCCGTGACGGGCGATCACCTCTGAGATCGTATCGGCGCTGCCATCGTGCAGATAAGGTGCGGTTAGCACCACGTTACGCAGCGATGGCGTACGGAACCGACCGCGATCCTCCTGCCGCCCGGTAGCGCGGCCGAGGCCGAAATCACCGTTAGAGCGGTTTTCGACCGTTCTGGATCGGCATGGGATTCCCTTTGGGCGCGATTTCTGATTCAGAATCCGTGCTGGTGAAGGAGGCCGGCATGGATGGCTCTTTCGATGGATTTGCGCACTCGGCTC
>Ga0308159_1000659_pt1 | contig 70755 bp, 67 predicted proteins | sample PhyCR1_FD_201040 | JGI IMG/M metagenome (GOLD analysis project Ga0308159, IMG submission 201040) | Phyllosphere microbial communities from UC Gill Tract Community Farm, Albany, California, United States - DLSLC.R1 | ecosystem: Host-associated > Plants > Phyllosphere > Unclassified | place: USA...
AGGAAGTATTTTTGAAGTAACATTTAGTTAATCTCAATTATGTCACAAAAATTAAGAATTCTATTGGTAGAAGACGAGGATCACTTGTTAGATGCTATCAAATTAAACCTCGAACTGGAGGGTTATAAAGTTCACGCCGTTAAAGATGGCAAAACTGCTCTTAAAGTTTTTAAAGAAGAGCGTTTCAACCTCATTGTATTAGATGTTATGCTTCCCGAAATGGATGGTTTCCAGGTGTGTGAAACTATTCGTTTAGAAAATGCTGAAGTTCCGATTATGTTTCTAACTGCTAAAAACACTTCAGAAGACCGTGTTTTAGGTTTGAAAAAAGGAGCTGATGATTATTTAGTTAAACCATTCAACTTAGAAGAATTAATTCTTCGTGTGGGTATTTTAGTTAAACGCAGTTTAAAATCGGATGATTTAAAAGAGCTAAATTCTTATAAAATCGGCGATAAAACGATCTACTTTAATTCCTTCGAATTGAAAAATGATGATGGTACCATTACACCATTAACGAAAAAAGAAACCATGTTGTTAAAGCTTTTAATTGAGCGTAAAAATGATGCCGTTTCGCGTGAGCAGATTTTAGAAACCGTTTGGAATTATGATGTTTATCCATCAACCAGAACAATTGATAACTTTATCTTAACGTTCCGTAAGTATTTTGAACCAGACCAAAAGAATCCGGTTTATTTTCATTCGATTCGAGGCGTAGGTTATAAATTTACCGATATTCATTAATGTATAACAGTCTCGGCAGGTATGCACTGATGGCTGTTTTCTTGCTGGCTACATTGGTTTGTGTTTTTTATACTCAATACGAACTGGCAGCAGTGGCTGGCTTTCTTTTTCTTTTTGTCATTTGGAGTCACTTTAGACATAGTTCAGTCTTAATGGCTTCTAAATATTTTAAAAATAATGATTTTGTAAAAGCTAAACTGATGTTAGCTGAAGTACCAAATCCAGAAAGATTATCAAGAAACAGAAGGGGCTATTATGAATTTATGCAAGGCAATATGGCCTTGAAGGAAGAAGATTACGAAAAGGCGGAATATCATTTTCAGCTGGCTAGTCGTTTCCCGGTTGGTGGTAAAAACCAAAAAGGTTATGTTTTAATCCATCTTGCAAATCTGGCTTTAAGAAAAAAGGATAAGGAAAAAGCAGAAGCATATACAAAATTAGCGAAGGAGTTGGCTGAATCAGCACGCTCAAAGGATATTATTGTTAAGATAGAAAAGGAAATCAGTAAATTATAATATAAATATTGTCATTTTGAATAACGAAGCACCAGTTTAGGAATAAAAAGGTACTTCGTTTTTTTTTTATTTATAGATTTGCACATTAAAAATTTTTTTCCATTCGTCATCCTGAATTTAGTTCTGGATCTAATTATAGAGAAAGATGCTGAAATAAATTCAGCATGACGGTTATTGGAATACCAACTAGAAATCATGAAGAATAATTTATTTTTAGACGCTGCATTTTCAAAACAGACAGAACGCCCACCAGTATGGATGATGCGCCAGGCAGGTCGTTTTATGCCACAATATTGGGAGATCAAAAACAAATACTCTTTTTTAGAGATGTGTAAAACCCCTGAAATTGCAGCAGATGTAACCATGTTGCCTGTGGATTTATTGGGTATTGATGCAGCGATTTTATTCTGTGATATTTTAGTAACTGGCGAGGCTATGGGTGGCGATTTAAGTTTCACTCAAGGTATCGGCCCTAAGTTTGCAAACCCGGTACGCAATGCCCAAGACATTGAAAATTTAAATGTGAATTGCCTGGACGAATTACAATATGTAGCCGATGCGATTAAAGTAATTCAACAGCGTTTAGATGGAAATATACCACTAATTGGTTTTGCAGGCGCACCTTTTACAGTAATGAGTTACTTAATTGAAGGTGGTTCTTCTAAAGATTTTAAATTAACAAAGCTTTTTATACACAACCAACCAGAATTAGCGCATAAGCTTTTAGCTAAAATTGCTAAAGTAACGGCAGATTATCTGAACCTGCAGATTGCTGCGGGTGTTAATGCCGTTCAGATTTTCGACAGCTGGGCGCTTGCTTTGTCCTGGAACGATTATCAGGAGTTTTCGCATCGTTATATTCAGGAAATCATTGCTAACTTAAACAGAAAAGATATTCCAGTAATTTCTTTTTGTAAAGGAAGTTCTGTTTTTGCACCAATTATGGCAGAAGCTAAGCCTGATGTGATTTCTGTAGACTGGAATGCAGATTTATTGAATATTAAAAATGCTTTGCCTGCTGGTATCGCGGTTCAGGGAAATTTGGATCCACATATTTTATATGCAGATCAATCAGTAATTAAAACGCAAATTCATAAACTGTTCGAACGCATGCGTGGAACTGAGGGTTTTATCTTCAATTTAGGCCATGGTATTATGCCAGACATTCCTTTTGATAATGTGAAGTATGCGATTGAGGTAGTAAAGGAATTTAGATATTAAAGCCCTAAATTCACTAAGTAGGCTTTGAACGGCGGGTATAAATTGTTATATTTAAATATGGAAACACTTATTATAAATATTCCTGAAAAAAAAAGTGAGTTAGTTAAACAGCTACTAAAAGAGCTTGGTGTTACTTTTAAAAGAGAAAATTCTGATAATTCTAATCCTGTTCCTAATTCAATTACATTAAAAACTATTAACGATGCTAATAATGGTATTGGAATAGGTGAACCGATTACAGATATAAAAACCTATATCGACTCATTATAATGTTTGTTTTAAAACCAACTAATCAATTTGATAAGGATGTTAGGTTAATGAAAAAGCGTTCAACAAAGAATGCTGATTTCATTAAAGATTTTTTATTTAAATTAGAAATTGATGGAGCTGTTGGAATTGAAAAGAAATATCACCCTCATAAATTAATTGGAAATTATAACGATAATTGGGAGGCTCATATTAAACCTGATTTGTTAATTATTTGGTTTGAAGTAACGAAAGAAAGAGAAATAATCTTATTAAGAGTTGGAACACATTCTGATTTATTTTAAATCAAACATTTATTTCTTCAACGTCTAATGATAGAAACCCTACAGCCATATTATTACTACTTCGTTGCAGTACACATTGTGTTTGTAATCAGCTGGATGGCAGGTTTGTTCTATATTTTAAGTCTTTTTATTTACCATACCGAAGCGAATGACAAGCCAGAACCTGAAAAGCGTATTCTCCTTCAGCAGTTTACCAAAATGGAGGCTACGCTGTGGAAGATCATTTGCGCTCCGGCAATGATTATTTCTGTTGTGGCAGGTATCTCAATGCTAACATTACATCCAATGCTATTACAAATGCCTTGGATGCAGGTTAAACTCAGCTTTGTACTCGGATTACTAATCTACCATTTCATTTGCCAGAATATTGTTAAGCAGCTTAAAAATAATCAATTTAAAATGAGCAGTTTTCAGTTACGCTTGTGGCGGGAATTGGCAACCATTTTTATGATTGCAATTGTATTTGTCGTGATCCTTAAAAGTGCAATCAATTGGATTTATGGTTTGATTGGTATTATGGGCGTGGCTATGGCAATTATGATTGCGGTTAAGCTCTATAAAAATTATAGATTAAAAAGTAAATAAACTTTCTTTAAGACCTAAGCTTGAAGAAAGTTTATTTAAATGTATTAGCCTCTTACAATATAGCTAATTATATTAAGTACTATCCCAATCCCAAAACCTATTAACGCCAGGTTACAGGCTGATTTCGCAGCTACAGGTTCAGTATCTTTTTTGACGAAGTAAATAATAGCACCTGCTAAAGGGATACAGAATGAAAGGATTTTCATTCCAGTACTTAAATCTTCGTTAGATTGATTATTAAACGGATTAAACTGTGGGTCTTTTTGAGTGTTAAATGGATCGTTTTCTGACATGATGTTTTTAATTTTAGATAGAGATTATTATAATAAATGATATAAAAATTTAAAAGATACAACAATATAATAGGCAATAAAATCACTTATCCCAGCTAATCCTAAGCCAGCAAATATTCCTGTTGTAAATCTAAGTATGTTATTGCTTTCCCGATTACAATAAGCCTGAGTAAGTCCATCTATTGTAGTGGGCATAATAGCAAGTAGGGCAAAAAATATATTTATTTTTATAAAAAATATAATAGGTATAAAAATAGCATAGCCAACATATATCCCAGTACATCTGGCACATAGTGGAAACTGTTTTCCCTTAAAAAAAAATGATCTCTCCGGCAGCCGATGGCAATCAACAAATTCTAACTTCGTCATATTTTCTATCAATAATAGAAAAAAATATTTATTATCAATAATCTAATCTGTCTAAAGTAAAATAAATTATATTAATACTTCAACTCCTTCAGCATTACAAAAACTATCCTAAATTTGAGCGATAAAATCCAAGCACATGTTTACAAACCCAGGTTTGAAAAAGGCCTTACTCTTCCTAACTTTTTCGTTTATATCCTATTTCGCATCAGCACAGTTCAATCAATCGGCTATTGAAAACAGAATCCGTCCTGATAGCAGTTTAACTAATGAGGTTCACTTTAACTTTTATAATTTTAATTACGTTCGGAACTACGAGTACACTAACGATTTCCATGATGGTTATACCCTTTACGGAACCCAGTTGCAACCGCAGATAGTTTATTATGCACATCCTAATCTGGCCATCACTGCGGGAGCGTTTATTAGAAAAGATTTTGGGCGTAATGGTGTAACAGATGCTAAGCCTTTATTTAGCCTAAAATATCATAAAAGAAATTTAACCCTGATTTTTGGAAGTTTAGAAGGAGGAATTCAACATAAATATATAGAGCCACTTTACGATTTCGAAAGGACAATCACTACGCCAATTGAATACGGAACGCAGTTATTGGTAGAAAGAAAAAAATTTAGTTTAGATGCCTGGATTGCCTGGCAAAAAATGATTTATACTGGTGAAGCTGCAAAGGAAGAAATTATTGGAGGTTTATCTACCGAAACGTTTTTATTGAAAACCGATGATTGGAAACTGAGTATTCCAGCTCAGTTCTTAGCTTTTCACCAAGGCGGGCAAATAGATGTGTTAAAGGAAATTCCTATAAGTACCATATTTAACGGTGCAACAGGTTTAAAGCTGCATAAAGATATTAATACGAATATCAAGCAAGTTTATACGGATAATTATATTGCAGTATATAAGGATTTCTCTCCCACTAAAAGAAGAGCTTATGAAGGCGGTTTCGGATTGTGGCTAAATGCTGGTGTAGAAAGTAAATGGGGCAGCTTAGTAGCATCTTATTGGAAAGGAAATAATTTTATTTCAATTAAGGGTATGCCTTTATATGAATCCGTTTCCAGTAACTTATATACCAACGGTTTAAAGCAAAGCGGAAGAAATATCGTTTCGTTACGTTATGCCTATCAAAAAGAATTGATTCCACATCTATATCTTGATGTTCGTTTTGAACCACACATTGATTTGGATCATACTGATAAACAGTTGCAGTTTAATCACTCATTTTTCTTAACCTACAAGCAGGATTTTAAATTGTTTAAGGTGAAAAAATAAGCTTAAAATATTCTACTTCTAAACCTCATATGTTTTTAAAACCTATGAGGTTTGTTGTTTATATAAAAAAATTAAAGTAATATCTTTCTGATAATCAGCTAATATTACTTTAATTTTAACTTTATTTAACTTTTTTTCTCCTCTCATGCAACCATTGTTTGTAATCTGCCATCTACTCTATACAAACACACAATGAAATTGACGCGAAGCTATACGATAAATGATTTGATGGAAGGCTGCAAAGCTGGCGACCGGAAGATGCAGGAGCTGCTTTATAAGCAAACAGCGTCGAAAATGTTAGCCGTTTGTATGCGCTACGCCAGAGATAGAATGGAAGCTGAGGATGTATTGCAGATAGGGTACATTAAAATTTTCCAGAAGATTAAGGAGTACAGAGGCGATGGTTCTTTCGAGGGCTGGATTAGAAGGGTGATGGTGAACACGGCCATAGAAAGCTACCGCAAAAATTTACGCAGTCTCAATGTGGTAGAGATAGACGAAGCTTATGAGCAACCCTCAACCGGATTTGATTTTGGTACGCTCGGCATGCAGGATTTAATGAAAGTGATACAAAAATTAGCAGATGGCTACCGAATGGTTTTCAATATGTACGTGATTGAAGGGTATTCACATAAGGAAATTGGCGAAACGCTTGGCATCTCAGAAGGAGCCAGTAAATCTCAGTTATCAAGAGCCAGAGCAATATTAAAGGAAGAAATTATAAAAATGGAGGGATTTGGTTATGCAACCTATACAGGATAAGGATTTTGATCAGTTATTTAAAAATGCTTTCGAAGATGCCGAAATTATTCCATCCCGTAACTTATGGAGTAGCATTGAAAGTGAAATAGAACCAAAGAAAAAAAGGATTATACCTATTTACTGGTTATCTGCGGCAGCAATTTTACTAATTGTTGCGGCCGGGGTTTTGGTTTATCAGCAACAAGAAGTTAAGCCAAAGCAGTTTGCAAATCATGTTGAACCTCAAAAAGCTAAGCCAATTAAAGAAACATCACCAGTAAGTGATTCTTCAAAAAAGATAACACCACCAGTTAGAAAAGTAGAGCAAATTTTACCTTCTACAACACAACATGTTGAGGCAATAGCAAAAACGGCGGTAAAAGAAAAAGTTCGTTCTTTAGGAAGCCAAAAACAGGTCACTGCGCCAGAAATGCAAAAGCAGGAAATTATGACTGCGAAGGTTGAAGAACCTAAAAAAGATATTAAAGCTAAAATTGATGAGGCGATTTTACAAACGAAAGAAGAAACGGTTTTAGCGTCTAATGGAAATACTTTGTCAACTGATGAAGTAGTGAGTGAGCCAGATCATACCGAAAATAAAGGTATTCGTAACGTTGGCGATGTGGTTAACCTTATTATGAATAAGATGGATAGAAGAAAGGATAAATTGATTCAATTCAGAACTGATGATGATGATTCTTCCATATCTGCAGTAAACATCGGGCCTTTTAGAATTGGTAAGAAAAATAGAAAATAGTCAGTATCTAAATCTGATGCGCTAATCATAAATAAATATTTTAAATAAACACACACAAAATATGAAAAATCTAATTTTTACAACACTTTTGGTAAGCGGGCTTGCCAACGTTATGGCTCCAGGTGCATTTGCACAACAAGATACTGTGGTGAAAGATACCGTGATTAAGAAGAAAGCAAAATATACGATAAACATTGGTGGAGGAAGCCTGGTGACAAAAAATACAGATTCTTTAGATAAAATTAAAAAAGGTCGTTTTGTTGGCGGTATAACCTTTACCAGAGTAGACTTAGGTTTCTCCAGATTAATTGATAATGGTAGCTTCAATTTATCACCTACTAACGAATTTTTAGATTACAAAGGTGGTAAAACAAGTACATTCTCTTTTGATATTTTGCAGTTCGGCTATCGTTTCAATTCGAACTTTAAAGTTTATGTAGCTGGTGGTTTTGATTGGACTTTGATTCGCTTAAGAGATAATATTACCATTCAGAAAAACCAACCTACTCTAGCTTATGTGAACGAGAATATTGCTTTCTCAAAAAATCGCTTCTCTAGCAGCTATGTGCATATTCCGTTGAATTTTGAATTGCGTACGAAAGAAAATAATAAAGGGAAAAGGTTCTACTTTATTTTAGGCCCGGAGATAAGTTTCTTATTGAATGGGAAAATAAAACAAATCAGTGATGAACGGGGCAAGGAAAAACAGTATGATAATTACCACTTCCAGTCGGTACGTTACGGTGGAACATTTAGGTTAGGTTATGGTGGCTTTGGCTTATTTACCAAATACTATTTTAATGATATGTTTAATACAACAGCACAGGCTGGTTTAAAGAACATGAGCTTTGGTGTAACCTTTGGACTAAATTAATTTTAAATCCTTAAAAAGGATATCTAATAAAAACAACACACAAGTTAAATCCTGTTTCGGTTAGGCGAGGCAGGATTTTTTATTTTACATCAATAAATACATTTTTAGGGTGAAGAATAGGAATTTCACTTAATTTAAAGTCTTTTGGATTTCTAGTAATAATGGCGTCTATTTCTATTTTTGATATAGCGGAAAAATATTGAATAGCGTCCTCAAAATCTTTAAAATCAGAAGAAATAGAAGAATCAATAATTTTTTTAGTAACGTCGATGGTTGTAATCAATGAAGATAAATCCTTCATTATTGCTATGCATTCTTGGTGTGAAGTTGTTTTTTTAGTGACATAATAAATGTTTGAATAAGACAAAGCCGACATAAAGAGTTTTACATGACCTTTTGCCGCATAATCTAAAATATTAGCGCTATCTGTATAAAATGGTAACCTATAACTTATAATATCAATGATGATATTGGTATCAATAAATAAATTTTTCATTGAGAATATTTCTCGTTAATTGCGTCAGAAACAGCAGTTTTATAATCGAAATCATCGGTTAATTTAACTGAACCTGTAAGTCGTTTTACAATGGGAGAAAGTTCATTGTCTTTATCTGTTATCTCTTCCCTTTTAGTTACAGCTTTCAAGTAATTTTCTACAATGGCCGATAGGCTTCTACCTTGTTTTTCAGCATAAGCTTTCGCTTGCTTAATAACAGAGTCATCTATTGTTAATGTTAGCTTAGTATTCATAATATTATAATTATTGATGTAATGACGTATTGATGTAAAGATACATTGATATATTTACACGTGCAAATTTAATAAAAGTGCACGTGTGATATTCTTTCGTTTTAAGTTTTAGTCTTTCTGCTTTAAGCTTTATCTTTACCTCTGTGAGCGATACCATCATTAGCGTAAGAAATTTAACCAAACAATACCAGGCAGATCAGGCTGGCGGAATTAAAAACATCAGTTTTGATATCAATAGGGGTGATGTTGTAGCCATTATTGGTGAAAGCGGAAGTGGTAAATCAACTTTATTAAAATCGATTTATGGCTTGTTGAAAACTGATCAGGGCGAAATCTTTTTTAATGATGAACATGTTAAAGGGCCAGATGAACAACTCATTCCCGGGCACAAGCAAATGAAAATGGTTACCCAGGATTTCTCTTTGAATATCTATGCTAAGGTTTATGATAATATTGCCTCACAATTATCCAACACTGATCTTAAAACCAAGGCTGAAAAAACTTTGGCTATTATGGAACACCTTCGGATTCTTCCCTTACAAAACAAGAAGATTATTGAACTGAGTGGGGGCGAACAACAACGTGTGGCGATTGCTAAAGCTATGGTTTCTGATACAAAGGTGTTGTTATTGGATGAACCTTTTAGTCAGGTGGATGCCTTGTTGAAGAACCAGTTAAGGGCAGATATTAAGCGTGTTGCTGCTGAAACTGGTGTTACCGTAATCCTCGTTTCTCATGATCCGGCTGACGGCTTATTTCTCGCTGATCAGCTGTTGATTGTACGCAATGGAGAACTTTTACAAACCGGTAAGCCATCAGAAATTTATCAAAAACCTAAACACATTTATACAGCGCAGATTTTGGGCAATGCAGTGGTACTATCTCGTGGTGATGCAGAAAAAATCGGATTGAAAACATTTGCCGCTTCAGTGGTATTTTATCCGGAATGGGCAGAAATATCTGGCAATTGGAGTAGCAGACGTTTTGAAGTGAAAGACGTTTATTACAAAGGTTTTTATGATGAATTATTATTGGAAAGAAATGGCGTAGCTGTAAGGGCTATACAATTGAATAGAGGTGAGCATAAAAAAAACGACCACGTTCAATTGAACATTAGTCGTTTTTTAGAGTTTTAGATAGAAATCTTAGTATTTATAGATTGTTGTATGTAATATTAAAATTTGTAATTAAAATAAATGTGTCAATATTTATATTTAATAGTAAGTAATGCCAAAACCTACAGGTGATGTAGGGGGAGTATTAGAGTTATTATTGACTGTTATCAACATATCTCGATCAATAACATTATAAGTATAATTATTGCCTTGATACTCCCCAGGCATTGGTAATAACTCAGGCTTATCACCTCTTATTCCGGAAATCATATCACCGTACAAAGATATGCCATTAAGATCTCTAATAATTACATTTGGAACTATTTCACTAACGTAAACTGAATAACCTTGCATTCCATTTGGTTTCCACATATTTGATGGTATGGATAATATAAGTCGTTCAGCTGCTGGTGGACGTGTTGGTAGAACAACAACTTGCTCAATATAATAGCCTTCATACCATGGGCGGGGTTTGCCCACATTTGTATAAGATGCTAAGTATTCTGGTCCATCCTCCTCATAAGGTATTTCAGTTATTTTTATTTTAGCCAACCTAAAAATGTTATCTATTTTAATTCCTGGAACATAAGGAGAAGCATCAAATGTTATCTTCAAGGCAGACTTTGGCTCCTTTAACGAAAATTTTACCTGATGATTTCTTCCTAGTATAGAGAAATCAGGATCAGCTATTAATTTTGAATATCTTCCAACACTCTTTTCTACCGGAGTATAGGCGACTTCACATGGACTGTCTGATGTTGTAGGCAAGTTAACATTATCATCCAATTTCACCCAAAATACACCATTATACCTCTTCCCAGCTGTCCCATTACCGTCCCAACTATGATCGTTAACTCCTTCAATCTCGACAAGATAGGACTTATTTGCTTGAAACGAATATTCAACTGATATTGCACTATTTTGTCTCACGCCAGTATTGGTATTGCCAAAGGCATAAATGCTAACATGATATGTTGTTGAAGTATTGGTGAATGTAGGAAGTATATGCATACCCCCACTGGTCCTAACATTGTACCCATTAACAGGTAATGGATTTGGGCCAAATTGATGATAAGTTGGGCAACCTCCATTTGCCCAGTAATTTGGATTATATGTACCAGGGCCAGCATATGTTTGCGGTGGCACTGTAAAATCAAGAATTGCATTTTGAGCAATTGAATGATTAGCGAACAACAGGCTGACGAATACTACCGTTAATTTTAAAAATCTCATAATTATTTTTTGTAATAGGTAGTTTCTGTTTTAGTAATCGACCCAATGATCTCTTTTCTTTGAAGCACCAGTTCATTTTCTTTCAGTGATAGTATGGGAATTCTTTGAGGAATATCAAAAATACTGTATTCTAAAAAGTATTGATCTTCCTCCTTAGTTAGCTTATAGCCTTGCTGTCTATTATCAGTTACCAAAAAATCTTTATTGATAAGATACCCTAGAGTATACGACTTGACATAAACACTACTGTCTCCGACAACGGTTGTACCATTCTTATCAGTAATTGAATTCAAAACTTTTGTAGGCACCCAATTACCTAGGATTTCTGAGTTTATTAATAAGTCTTCTTTTTTCAAAGATGAATTTTCTTGTTTCTTACAAGAATTTAAAATGGAAAATAGTGGAATTATACACCATAAAAATTTTCTTTTCATTTATTACTTTTTTATATTACAAATATATAAGTAATATCATAAAAAAATCATGTTATGAAATATGTATTTTTTGTATATATAATATTATATTAATGCATTATAAACTTGAATTATCTATTTTAAATTTTAAAAAAAAACGGCTAAGGTGTGTTTAACTTAGCCGCTATATGTATGTAGTATTAAATCTTAATCTATTGTTGTGATCTTACCAGTACAATTTTAATACGAGTTTTAGATGTCGGAAAAGCAGGGTATGAACTACGATCAGATCTTTGTAAGTCAATCTCTAACGTCTTATTTACTTTATCCACTAAATAGCTATATGAGTTAAAGGCATAAACATTCGGAATTTGTTCATAATTATCTACATCTCCTCGAGAAATATAAACTAATATTCCATCATCTTCAAAAGTGGCTTCATCAAGGACATCTGAGATATTTATAATAGAATATAATGTAATTCCATCAACATCTTGCTTCCAATCTGATGGATTTACATATGCAATAATAGTTTTGTTAGGAATGTTCTGAACAAGTGTTTCTTTCTTGCAAGATGCCAAACCTAGTGTGGCAATGCAAAGCATTAGGATAGTAAGTTTTTTCATGTTGATTTTGTTTATTTGTGTGTGTTTGATTCTCTTAATACAAAACAACTGCCAAAAATTCTGAATCACACAATGTGGATTAATAATTGTTTATCCGATATCACACAACAAAGAAATTTGAATTAATTCCTGTATCATGAGAATATTTTTTAGGGTTTTACCATGGTTGATTTTGCTGGTAGCCGGCTATTTTTTTATCTCAAAAAAGTTCAGCATTAGCACTTCTGTTGAAAGTAAACATCAGCTTCTGGTAGAGAAAATAGAGGCTATTGGCAAGCTGGAGCTGGTTCGCTATCAAATTAGCGATGTACTGGAGCACAAAAACAAAACAGATTTTTTGCCTGAAGCCAGTGTTTTACTTATTGTAAAAGCAGAAGCCGTTGGCTGTATTGATCTCACAAAAATTACACGCGAAGATATTAATGTTGAAGCGGATACAGCTGTAGTAAATTTGCCACAGCCCGAGATTTGTTATGTGAAAATTGACCACAAAAACTCAAGGGTTTATGATACTAAAATGGCCTATTTCAGAGAGGCCAAACTGGTAGATGAGGCTTATAAAGCGGCTGAACAAAAGATAACTTCTGAAGTCAAAAAATCAGATATTTTAGCACAGACGAAAACTAACGCAGCCAGCGTATTGAAACCTATTATTGAGGGTTTGGGGTATAAAAATGTCAGGTTAACTTTTAATTAAATTTTTAGTATCAAGATATGAGTATCAGGTATCAAGATATAAGTATCAAGATTCAAGAAATATTATAAAAAGTCTTCCCGGTGAGGATTAAAGATATCAATAAGCAGACCTGTTTCCAGGCAAACCACACCGTGAAATATGTTGGATGGTGCAAAGAAAACATCTCCTTCATTCAGGATTTTTTGATCATCACCCATAGTTACTTCAAAACTACCTTTTGCAACGTAACTTAATTGTAAATGTGGATGGTTATGTACTGTACCAATTGCACCTTTATCAAAACTAACCTTTACCAACATCAGGTTATCATCAAAAGGCATCACTTTGCGTTTTACACCAGCACCTAAATCATCCCAATCGATGTCATTATCTTCTATTAAAGTTTTGTTGGTTAAATCCTTGAAATTCATTTTGTTAATTTTTGCGTTAAAAAAAATCGTCATATCGACTGGAACGCAGTGGAATGGAGAGATCTATGCTTGATAGAGCATGATAGATTTCTCTACTTCGTTGCACTCCGTTCGAAATGACGGAAATATCTATGCGGTAAAACCTTTAAACCAAATACTCAAACAAAGTCTGGTCCTGATTCAACTCAATAATTTCAAATTTAAAATCCTTCATGCGCTGCACTAAACTGGCATAATCGTCTTTATTGGTAAGCTCAATACCGACCAAAGCAGGTCCATTTTCTTTATTGGTTTTTTTGATAAACTCAAAACGTGTAATATCATCATGCGGACCTAAAACCTCATTCACAAATAGCTTTAAAGCGCCTGGTCGCTGTGGGAAACGGACAATGAAATAATGTTTTAAGCCTTCAAAAAGTAAAGATTTCTCTTTAATTTCCTGCATACGCTCAATGTCATTATTTCCACCACTAATCACACACACCACATTTTTGCCTACAATTTGATCTTTTACCTGTTCTAATGCAGCAACAGATAAGGCACCAGCAGGTTCTACAACAATAGCATCTTCGTTATAGAGCTTTAAAATAGTGGTGCAAATTTGTCCTTCAGGGATTAAATAAGTGGAACTGAGCAATTCCTTACAATATTGATAAGTGATCCATCCCATTCTCTTTACCGCTGCGCCATCTACAAAGCGCTCGATGTTTTCGACGGTTATTGGTCCACCATTTTTTAGTGCTTCGCTTAATGATGGTGCGCCCATTGGTTCGACACCGAAAATTTTTACAGCAGGCTTTACTGTTTGCAGGTAAGCAATAACTCCTGAAGCTAAACCACCGCCACCAACCGGGACAATTATGGCATCCAATTCTGGTAAATCTTCAAAAATTTCCATTGCAACAGTAGCCTGTCCTTCAATTACTTTATCATCATCAAAGGGAGGAATAAAGGTTGAAGCTTTTTTTTCAGCATAAACCAGGGCTTCCTTTAAACAATCATCAAAGGTATCACCCACTAAAATAATTTCAATATTGTCGCCGCCAAACATATTAACTTGTTTGATCTTTTGCTTTGGCGTAATCTCAGGCATAAATATGACACCTTTAATTCCCAACTTCTTGCATGAATAGGCTACGCCTTGCGCATGATTACCAGCGCTGGCACAAACCACTCCATTTGTTAAAGCCTCTGGTGGCAATGAACTGATTTTATTATACGCACCACGTAACTTGTAAGAACGCACAATTTGCAAATCTTCCCGTTTCAAATAAATATTTGCCTGGTAATGAGCAGAAAGTCCGGCGTTAAATTCCAAAGGTGTACGCTTTACCACACCTTTAAGTCGCTGTGTGGCAGAATTGAAATCTAAAGTATTTGGTGTTGTTATGTTCATATTTTAACCCCAAACCCCTAAAGGGGCTATTTAATATCAGGTAAGTAATTTGCGAATTTATTTCGCTTTATATTGTTTTAAAAAGCTGGTTCAGTGTTTTTTTGATATGGCAGTCCTGCTATTCGTTTCAATCTTTTTTAACATTTTTGTCATGCTGAGGCACGAAGCATCTGTTTCATTGGTTGCAGATGCTTCGTGCCTCAGCATGACAGCATATTCCAGGGTTGCTGCCAAGCAAAAAGTATTTCTCTACTATCAGGTTTAGGAAAATAAGTTGTCTGCTCAAAATTCAGATAACACCCCTCAAAGTTTCTTAACCTAAAAGGTATCTTATGGATATTATAAGCTTTCAGCTTTAGGCTTTAACCTTTCCGCTTTTAAGCCAAATGCAAAGCAATCAATTGGTTTAAATCCTGGTCATTAATGCCTTGTTTGCCATCTGCTAAAACCAAAAACTGTTTGTAAACTATATCCAAATTGTCTTTTTCTAATTTATGGCCTAAACGATCTAGATGGTGTTTTAATGCATGGCGACCGCTTCTGGCCGTTAATACAATTGTAGCATCAGGAAAACCTACATCTTCAGGTTTAATGATTTCGTAGTTTTCACGGTTTTTTAAGAAACCATCCTGATGGATCCCAGAACTGTGTGAGAATGCATTTCCACCAACAATTGCCTTGTTAGGTTGAACTGGCATATTCATTTGGTTTCTAATCATGTGGCTCATTTCGTAAAAACGAGTGGCATCAATCTGCGTATTTAAACCTAAAATCTTATGCGTTTTTAAAATCATTACCACTTCTTCCATCGAAGTATTTCCGGCACGTTCGCCGATGCCGTTAATGGTACATTCCACTTGGCGTGCACCGTTTTGCAAACCTGCTATGGAATTAGCGGTAGCCAAGCCTAAATCATTATGGCAGTGAACAGAGATAATGGCCTGATCAATGTTCTTTACGTTTTCTTTTAAATAAAGAATTTTCGAACCGTATTGGTCTGGCAAGCAATAACCATTGGTGTCTGGAATATTAACCACGGTTGCCCCAGCTGCAATTACTGCTTCAACCATTTTAGCTAAAAACTCTATATCGGCACGGCCAGCATCTTCAGCGTAAAATTCTACATCTTCTACGAATTTCTTCGAATATTTTACGGCTTCTACAGCACGTTCTAAAATTTCTTCGCGGGTACTGTTAAATTTATGTTTGATATGGAAATCAGAAGAACCAATTCCGGTATGGATACGAGGTCTTTTGGCATAACGTAAAGCATCAGCAGCTACATCGATATCGTTTTTGTTTGCACGGGTTAACGCACAAATTATAGGATTGGTTACAGCTTTAGATAATTCAATTACGCTATTAAAATCTCCCGGACTAGATACCGGGAATCCTGCTTCAATTACATCTACGCCTAATAACTCAAGAGATTTAGCGATTTCTACTTTTTGGTTTGTATCTAATTGGCAGCCTGGTACCTGCTCACCATCACGTAAGGTGGTGTCGAAAATATAAACTTTGTTCGGGTCGTGAATCATAATCTTGAGTTTAGGATTGATTAATTTTTTGAGATAAGAATTTTAATACCAATTTGCCCATTTCGGCAGTGCCTAAAACTTTAAATCGGTTAGTACTTTGGTCGGCAATGTCATGCGTTCTGAAACCCTCTTTCAAAACTTCATCGATGGTGTCAACCAATAATTTTGCTTCTTCTTTAAGTCCGAAACCAATTTCGAGCATTAATGCTGCCGATAGGATAGAGGCCAAAGGATTGGCTAAATCTTTACCCGTAATATCGTGTGCAGAACCATGAATAGGCTCAAAGAAACCTGTGCTTTCACCAACAGATGCGGAGGCTAACATCCCCATAGAACCTGCAATTTGAGAAGCTTCATCAGTTAAGATATCGCCAAACAAATTAGCGGTTAAAACCACATCAAATTTCTTTGGGTTTTTGATTAACTGCATTGCTGCATTATCGATAAACATGTGCTCCGTTTCCACATCAGGGTATTGTTTTGCAATCTCCTGAACGGTTTCACGCCACAAACGAGAACTTTCTAAAACATTCGCTTTATCTACTGAACATAATCTTTTGCTGCGTTGCTGTGCCGCCTGATAAGCTTTATGTGCAATACGTTCCACTTCGTAACGGTGATAAATCATTAAATCGGAAGCAGTGTTTCTATCTTCTGAACGCGTCTTTTCGCCGAAATAAACGTCACCTGTTAATTCACGAAAAAATAAAATATCTGTACCCCTTAAAATATCTGGTTTAATGCTCGAAGCCTGAAGAAGTTCATCAAATAATAATATCGGGCGGAGATTTGCAAATAAACCAAGTTCTTTACGGATTTTGAGTAAGCCTTGTTCCGGGCGTACTTTTAAGCTTGGATCATTGTCATATTTAGCATGGCCAATTGCACCAAATAGAATTGCATCACTCTTTCTGGCTTTTTCCAAAGTTTCGTCAGGCAGTGGTTCACCTGTAACTTCAATTGCTGCGTGTCCCATTAAAGCTTCATCAAAAACAAACTCATGTCCGAAAATTTCTGCAATTTTCTCTAATGCTGCTTTTCCCCATGTAGTGACTTCAGGGCCAATACCGTCTCCTGGTATTACTAAAATGTTCTTCTTCATTGTATGATATATTGTCATCATTGCAAGGTGCTTTCTATACGAGATTGCTTTGTTCCTCGAAATGATGAGTTTTGGTGTTTAAACTTTCGACGACTTTTACTTCGCCTTTTTCTAATAATATTCTTTTTTCTATACAGGTTGGCAGCTGCGATTCAAAGTGACCAACGTAAATTAAGGTCATTCCGTTACTGCAAAGTGCATCAACCAGTTGGTTAAAATGTTGTGTTTGCTGTAAGTCTAAACCCTGGCAGGGTTCATCCAGAATTAATAATTCCGGATTTTTGATGATGGTTCTTGCCAATAAAACCAGTCGCTGTCTTCCCAGTGGAAGGGTGCTTAATAACTCATCTTTGCATGCCGTTAAACCAAAATAGTCAACCAGCTCATTCACCTGTTCACTTTTTGAATAGGGCAGTTGCTGAAATAAACCTACGGTATCATAAAAACCTGAGGCGATGCTTTGCCAAACAGTTGCACTAGGATCAAAATACCAGTGAAACTCAGGTGAGATTAAGCCAATGTGTTGTTTAATATCCCAAATGCTCTCGCCACTGCCACGTCTGTTACCAAATAGATAAAGTTCGTTGGCGTATGATTGCGGGTGATCACCATTTACCAGGCTTAATAATGTTGATTTGCCTGAACCATTGTGGCCTTGCAATAACCATTTTTCTCCGGTTTTCACTTTCCAGTTGATGTTTTTCAAAACATGCTTCTCGCCATAGCTGATGTTTACATCCACCATTTTAACGATGTCTTGGGAAGAATAAACAGGTGATTCTTTCAAGAAATCAGGTATTTCTCTTAAGTGATTTTCACTGTGTGATGATTGCGTTATCGAATCAACCTGAATAAATTGACCATCTCTTATCTCCGCAAAGCGATTGATTGAATTTGGCAACTCTGAATCATTACAGATTAAAATCAACTGTACCCCATCTGCAGAAACTTGTTCCAATAAAATATTCAGGTTTTTACGTGATGTGGCATCTAATCCTGTATAGGGTTGATCGATGATTAGCAATTGGGGTTTCAACCAAAGGGCTTTTACCAGTTGTAATTTTTTGTGTTCGCCGCTTGATAACTCTATTAATTGTGAGCTGGCAAAAGAAGAAAAATTTAAAGCCTCTAAAATAGGTTCTACCTGATCGAAATGAAGCCCTTTCTCTTTGCCATAACTCACTAATTCTGCATGAACCGTTAAGGTGTCTTTTGCCTGCTGACTGGTATAACGCTGCTGGTAATAAAAGTTTGCAACGCCCTCCAGGTTTTTAAATTGGTACCAGCTTTCTACAAATAAAACTGTGGCAGGTAAAGAGCTGTTGGTATCGAAATTGATTTTTACATCTCCAATTGCACTTAATTGACCAGCTATGATTTTGGCCAGAGAAGTTTTACCACTACCACTTTCACCAAGCAAAACGTAATTATCGCCCGTATTGATATTCCAGTTCAAATCCCTTAACACCGTTTTTTGCTGGTATTTTAGGTTTAAATTATGAATACTGACGAAACTTTCTTTCATATTTTTCTTGCGGTTTGATTACACAAATGAAGTGATTACACTGATTCTTTGTGCAATTGTGCTGCTTTAATCTTTTAGCTTTAGTCTTTAATCTTCAGCTTTTACCTTGTTTCAAATTCCTCAATCAGGTTTTTTTGATTCAGGATGAAGTCTATATCATCATAACCATTAATTAAACAAGATTTTTTGTAAGGGTTAATCTCGAAAGATTCCTTTACACCAGTTTCGATAATGGTTACTGTTTGGTTTTCCAAATCAACCTCTAAGGGTGATTTAGCATTATGATCAACTGCTTTAAAGATCTGGACTAAAAACTCTTCACTTACCTGAATAGGTAACAGGCCATTGTTTAGCGCATTTCCTTTAAAAATATCAGCAAAGAAACTGCTGATTACGGCATCGAAACCTGCATCCTGAATGGCCCATGCGGCATGCTCACGACTACTTCCACAACCAAAGTTTTTGCCGGCAACTAAAATTTTTCCGCTATAAGTCGGATTGTTTAAAACGAAATCAGCTTTAGGTTGGTTATTGTTTTCATAACGCCAGTCGCGGAACAAATTTTCGCCAAAACCCTCACGAGTAGTCGCTTTTAAAAACCTTGCAGGAATAATCTGGTCGGTATCAATGTTCTCGATGTTTAAAGGCACAACTGCCGATGTTAATTTTGTGAATTTTTTCATTGTAATAGTATCAAGTCGCGAGTGTCAGGTATCAAGACCTATGCCCCGCGCTATTGTAATGTTTATTTATTTGCGGCAAAAACTACAAAATTGTAATACTGATAATAACAGTTTGCATTTTGTAGTCCTGCATTTTCAAGCCATTCTAACTGCGGTTTCAAAGGCGCCATGATGTCAATTTTAATGCGTTCGAAGGCACTTTGTTTTTCTTCCTCTGTTAAAGCTGGATGCTGTGCCACATGATTTTTCCAGTTTTCTGTGTAAATCTTTTCTGCTAAATCTGTTTCACCTAAAACCTGGTCGGCATTGATAAACCAACCGCCTGGTTTCAGTGTTTTAGCAATCTTGTTAAAAAGCTGTTGTTTTAATTCATTTGGCAAATGGTGTATCGCTAAGCCAGAAACCACCAAATCGTAACCATTTTCAGGTAAATCTACCGTAGCAAAATCAGCATTTAAAAAACTGATGTTTTCATTTCCATCGAAACGTTCTTCGGCTTTTTTTAGCATAGCTGAAGAAATATCAACCAATGTTATTTTGGCATCTGGGTACTTCTCATTGAAAAATGCGCTCATCAAACCAGTTCCGGCACCAACATCTAAAATGTTTTTTACTATTGAAATTTCTTCCGATAGGGTTAAAGCAGTTCCATAAAAATCATTAAAACAAGGGATAAGGAATTGCCTTTGCCTGTCGTACTTTTCAGAGACGGCATTGAACTGATTTTGTATTTCTTGTAATTTTTCCATTTTTGTTTTTTTGTCATCATTGCGAGGTACGAAGCAATCTCTCTTGCATAATAGATTGCTTCGTGCCTCACGATAATGATTTGGTTATTTGTTTTTGCCTACTTACACCTTTTACCTTTAAACTACCCCACCTCAACATAATGTTCAACTGTTGGAAAAGGTTCATAAAAGTGGTGGAGTAACTTTTTCCAATCCTGGTATTTTGCTGAACCTCTGAAACCTTCGGTATGCGCTTCCAATGTTTTCCAGTTTACAAGCAAAATATATTTGTCAGCTTCTTCAATACATTTCTTTAATTGATGGGAAATATAACCATCAATTAAGGGAATGATCTTTTGGGCCTCGCTAAAGGCTTTTTCAAAATCAGCTGATAAACCAGCTTTTACATTTAAAATCGCAACTTCTAAAATCATGCTTTTAAATTTCTGTCATTGTAATATCTCTTACAAAATAGATTGTTTGATGCCTCCCAATGACGATTTAGGTTAAGCATATAATTAATAATGCTTTCATTTTTAGCCTTTTAGCTTTAAGCTCTTTCCAGCATTTCTCTCACATCGGTAATCCGGCCTGTTACAGCAGCAGCAGCAGCCGTTAACGGACTGGCCAATAGTGTACGGGCATTTTGTCCTTGTCTACCTTCAAAGTTTCTGTTCGATGTAGACACACAATATTTACCAGCAGGAATTTTATCTTCATTCATACCTAAACATGCGCTGCAACCTGGTTCGCGTAACTGGAAACCTGCTGCTTCAAAAATCTGATCTAAACCTTCATTCTTAGCTTGTTGTTCCACTTGTTTTGAACCTGGAACAATCCAAACCGTTACGTTGTCTGCCTTGCGTTTATTTTTAACGAAATCAGCTACTTCACGTAAATCTTCAATGCGTGAATTGGTACAACTTCCAATAAAAACATAATCAACCGGTTTCCCAATTAATGAGGCATCATCATCAAAGCCCATGTAATCCAGTGCCTTTTGATAAGAAAGTTTTTCTTTTTCTGGTTGTGCGTTAGTTGCCGGAATATGTTCCTGGATGCCCATGCCCATTCCCGGGTTGGTTCCATAAGTAATCATTGGTGCAATATCTGCTGCATTGAAAGTCAGCACGCTATCGAATTTTGCATCAGCATCGCTGTATAATGTTTTCCAGTAGGCTAATGATTTGTCCCATTCTTCGCCTGCCGGAGCAAATTCTCTTCCTTTAATGTAATCGAAGGTAGTTTGATCTGGTGCGATTAATCCACCTCTGGCACCCATTTCAATACTCATGTTGCAAATCGTCATGCGGGCTTCCATACTTAAAGCTTCGATTGCCGAACCTGCGTATTCGATGAAATAACCAGTTCCGCCAGCTGCAGAAATTTGAGCGATGATGTACAGAATGATATCTTTTGCACCAACACCTTTTTCCAATTCACCATTCACCTCAATTTTCATGGTTTTAGGCTTCGATTGCAATAAACATTGCGTTGCGAAAACCTGCTCTACCTGTGAGGTGCCTATACCGAAAGCAATTGCGCCAAATGCGCCATGTGTAGAAGTGTGACTATCGCCACAAACCATTGTTTTTCCGGGTAAGGTAATGCCTAATTCAGGTCCGATGACGTGAACAATTCCTTGAAACGGATGACCTAAGCCATATAATTCAATCCCAAATTCTGCACAATTTTTAGTCAGCATATCCACCTGATAGCGGGAAAGCTCTTCTTTAATCGGCAATAACTGGTTTAAGGTTGGTACATTATGATCAGCAGTAGCAACCGTTTGTTTTGGACGGAAAACCGGCAACCCTCTTTTACGCAAACCATCAAAAGCCTGGGGAGAGGTTACCTCATGTATTAAGTGTGTATCAATGTATAAAATATCAGGAAATCCTTCTTCACTTTTTACAACGTGAGCATCCCAAATTTTTTGTACTAATGTTTTTGACATTTTGTTATTTATTTACCCCACCCAACCCTCCCCTTGAAGGAAGGGCTTAGTGAGTGTGTTAGTCTTTTGCCGATTTTACCACACGGCTATTTTAATTTCTCTGTCCAAAGTCCCCTCTCTTTCAGGAGAGGGGATTTAGAGGTGAGGTTATGCAGTCTTAATGGCCTTCATCGCAGTCATCGCCTTGCGTAAGGTAGCGCCAATTTGTTCTACTTCGTGTGAGCGGATGGCCTCATTCACATCAATCAGTTTTCTATTATCTACAGCGCCATCTTTACCTTCGTTAAAGTTTTTACCAACTAAATCAGTATCTACCTTTTTCATGAAATCTGCCAATAACGGTTTACAAGCCTGATCGAATAAATAACAACCATATTCTGCAGTATCAGAAATTACACGATTCATTTCGAACAATTTTTTACGGGCAATGGTGTTGGCAATAAGTGGTGTTTCGTGTAACGACTCATAATAAGCAGATTCTGGTTTGATCCCTGCCTGAACCATCGTTTCGAAAGCTAATTCTACACCGGCACGAACAAAAGCAACCATCAATAAATAGTTGTCAAAATATTCCTGCTCACCAATTTTAACATCACCAGCGGGTGTTTTTTCGAAAGCAGTTTCGCCTGTTTCAGCTCTCCATTTCAATAAGTTTTTATCGCCGGCAGCCCAGTCTTCCATCATGGTACGGCTAAATTCACCACTCATAATATCATCCTGGTGTTTTTGAAACAACGGACGCATGATGTCTTTTAGTTCTTCCGAAATTTCGAAAGCTTTGATTTTAGCAACATTACTCAAACGGTCCATCATTGCTGTAATACCGCCTTGCTTTAAAGCTTCAGTAATTACTTCAACACCATATTGAACGAGTTTAGAAGCATAACCAGCATCGATTCCTTTTTCGACCATTTTATCGAAAGATAGGATAGATCCTGTTTGCAATAATCCACAAAGGATAGTTTGCTCGCCCATTAAATCAGATTTAACCTCAGCAACGAAAGACGATTTTAATACACCAGCTCTATGACCGCCTGTACCAACGCAATATGCTTTAGCCTGTGCCAAACCTTTACCTTGTGGATCATTTTCAGGATGTACCGCAATTAAAGTTGGTACGCCAAAACCACGAACGTATTCTGCTCTTACCTCACTACCAGGGCATTTAGGAGCAACCATGATTACGGTTAAATCTTTACGGATCTGCATGCCTTCTTCTACGATGTTGAAGCCGTGAGAATATAATAATGTTGCGCCATCTTTCATTAGTGGCATGATTGCATTTACGACAGCTGTATGTTGTTTATCTGGCGTAAGGTTAATTACTATATCAGCTGTTGGGATCAATTCTTCGTAAGTGCCAACTTTAAAATTGTTTTCTGTTGCATTTTTCCATGAATCTCTTTTGCCTTCAATCGCCTCTTTGCGCAACGTGTAGCTTACATCTAAACCACTATCTCTTAAATTTAAACCCTGGTTTAAGCCTTGTGCGCCGCAACCAACAATTACCAGTTTTTTCCCTTTTAAAGCGCTAACGCCATCTAAAAATTCGTTGCTATCCATGAAATCGCAAACACCAAGTTGGTTTAATTTTTCTCTAAGAGGTAATGTGTTAAAATAATTTGACATCGTTTTTATTGGTTAATTTCTATTTATTATCGGTTTATGTTCTATTCCTATATCAGTTTTTTCAGTGCCAAAGCGTATCCGAAATGTACATTATCATGGCCAACTGTAGTAGTCAATACTTCCTCAATACTTTTCAGTTCTACACCGTAAGTTGACGTTACAAAAGGAGTAATGCTGGAGAAATGACCATTGGTATAATCATCTTTTATCTTTCCTATACTTTCTAAAGCTAACTCTTTTAACTCTGCTACTTCTTGTTCAGTTACTGTGTAGGTTGGCCGTGTATCTTTCTTGTAAAACTCATTGAATTTTACAGTGCTGGTATCGGCCAAAATCCCTGTACGCACGTAACAAAGCGTTTGCGTACTCACTACGATGTGACCGAAGTTCCAAATGATGTTATTGTTATATCCATCTGGAATTTTATTCAATTGTTCGATAGATAAGCTGTCTACCAACTGAATAAATGCTCGGCGTGAGTTGATTATAAATTCAAATATTTCGTTCATCGTTGTTTCTTTTTCGTTATTACCAAGCTGGACTTGTGTGTTCCGAAGCAATCTATTGATTCATTTAATAAGATTGCTTTATCGTTCCTCCTCGCAATGACGATTTTGGTATTATTACATGGTGAAAATCTTCTCGCCTTTATCCAAAAACTCGTTCTCTACCAATTCTTCTCCAGGTTCAAAAGCTTCAAATTCTTTCAACTTTTCGTGGAAGCCTGCACTGTCTTTAATAATGGCTACTCTTGCCGAGCGGACAAACTCAATCAGTTCATAAGGTTCAAGGGCTTTTACCAGGGCATCAGTTTCTTCTCTATGGCCGGTTACGGCAAAAACTGTATAATCTTTACGGATTACTACTGCACTTGCACCGTATTGTCTTAGCAAACGCTCAACAGTTACTTTCTCTGCAATTTCATCTGTAGATACTTTATATAGTGCCAATTCCTGCCAGATAATTTCTTCGTTGGTATTGAAGTAAACTTTTAATACTTCAATTTGCTTTTCAATCTGACGGGCAAGCTTTCTTACCACTTCGTAACTTTCTGTAATCACAATATTGAAACGGTGAATCCCATCAATTTCTGATGGAGAAGTGTTTAAACTTTCAATATTAATTTTCCTTTTAGAGAAAATAATCGCAATTCTATTTAATAAACCGATTCGATTTTCAGCATATACAGTGATGGTATATTCCTGCTTTCCTTCGAAATCAGCTTTTGTTATTGTATGTTCTAATGTATTTTCAATACTCATGATAATTTCTTTTTAGTTTCGTCATTTCGACCTTGTGGAGAAATCTTTGTAATTGTATGTTAAAAGTTTTCTCCGTTTCGCTGCGCTCCAGTCGAGATGACGATTGCGCGATCCAAAAGGCTTTAGTATTTCAGCTTACTTCAACCTAATTTCACTTACACTCATTCCTTGAGGAACCATAGGAAAAACGTTGTTTTCTCTTCCTACCATGACTTCTAATAGATAAGAACCTTCATGGTTAATCATCGTTTCTAAAGCTTTTCTTAGGTTAGCACGTTCATCAACTTTATCAGCCTCAATGTAATACGCCTTAGCTAAAGCCACAAAATCAGGACTGGTAATGTTCACAAATGAATAACGCTTATCGTGAAATAATTGTTGCCATTGGCGAACCATTCCTAAGAAACGATTGTTCAAAATCAGGATTTTAACAGCTGCGCCGAATTGCATAATAGTACCCAATTCCTGTGGCGTCATTTGGAAGCCACCATCACCAATAATGGCAATTACCGTTTTATTTGGAGCGCCATATTTAGCACCAATTGCTGCGGGTAATCCAAAACCCATCGTACCTAAGCCTCCAGAGGTAATGTTACTGCGGGTATTGTTAAATTTAGCATATCGGCACGCTACCATTTGGTGCTGACCAACATCGGTTACAATTATGGCATCGCCACCACAAATCTCATTGATGTTACGCAATACTTCACCCATTGTCATTTCTTCACTTGTTGGATAAAGTTCTGGTGTAATTACCTGGTCAATTTCCTGTTGGTTATAATCTCTGAATCTAGCTAACCAGTCTTCATGTTTATTTTCATTAACCAGGTTGGTTAATAAGGGTAAGGTTTCCTTGCAATCGCCCCAAACGCCAACATCTGCCTTAACATTTTTGTCTATTTCTGCTGGGTCAATATCTAAATGAATAACTTTTGCCTGTTTTGCATATTTATCTAAACGGCCAGTTACCCGGTCATCGAAACGCATGCCAATAGCAATTAAAACATCACATTCATTGGTTAAAACGTTCGGTCCGTAGTTGCCGTGCATTCCTAACATTCCGACGTTTAATGGGTGTGAAGTAGGAATTGCACCATCACCTAATATTGTCCACGCAGCAGGAATTCCACTTTTCTCAATAAAGGCCTTAAATTCATTTTCTGCTTTTCCTAAAATAACACCCTGGCCAAATAAAATAAAAGGTTTTTTAGCTGAGTTAATTAATGCGGCGGCTTGCTCAATATATTCTACCCTTACTTTTGGTTTTGGACGATAGGAACGGATATGGTTGCATTTCACATATGCTGGAAATTCCTCCACCTGCAACTGTGCATTTTTAGTGATATCGATTAAAACGGGGCCTGGTCTGCCACTTTTTGCAATGTAAAATGCTTTGGCTAAAACCTCAGGAATTTCTTTTGCATCAGTAACCTGGTAATTCCACTTGGTAACAGGAGTCGTAATATTAATTACGTCTGTTTCCTGAAAAGCATCAGTACCTAATAAGTGAGCGAAAACCTGTCCTGTGATACAAACAAGGGGGGTGCTGTCAATCTGAGCATCAGCTAAACCAGTTACTAAATTAGTTGCACCCGGTCCGCTGGTGGCAAAACACACCCCAACTTTGCCGCTGGTTCTGGCAAAACCTTGGGCTGCATGAATACCACCTTGCTCATGGCGGACTAAAATATGTTGCAATTTCTCTGCATAATCGTATAGTGCATCATAAATGGGCATAATTGCTCCACCAGGATAACCGAAAATGGTAGTTACGCCTTCTTCAATCAGTCCATTCAAAAGCATCTGCGAGCCTGTTCCTTTAAATAAGGATTTTGAGGTTTCTGCTTGTGCCTCGGGTTGTTGTATTGTATCTTGTGCAGTTTCCATAATTATGTTTTTGCGGTTCTATTATTCTTTAATTTTAAACCCAATTCTATTCCTGTCTTTCCACTTCAATTGAGCTATTTTCTCATCAAGTAAATTGTCCATTGCATCATAAAGCTCATTCAGTTGAACATCATGCTCCCCAATACGTTCTTTAATTTCGGTGAGGTGTTCGTTGATGTTACTTTGTTTAAGTAAAATCCGCCGTATATCTACAAAGGCTCTCATGATTGCAATATTCATGTTTATCGCCTTTTCACTTTTTAAAACACCACTTAGCATTGCTATACCTTGCTCTGTAAAAGCATAAGGTAAAGCTGTGTTTGGCCTTTTATTTGAGTATGTCATCACAAATTGTGATGACATACTTTGATTATTATCAATTTGAAGTCTCAAATTTTCAAACTCTTGTTTAGTTAGTTGAAACATAAAATCTTCAGGAAAACGCATAATATTTCGTTTTACAGCTTGATTTAATACTCTTGTTTCCACTTCATAAAGAGATGCCAGATCAAAATCTAACATTACCCTTTCATCCCTGATTGTATAAATTCTACTTTCAATGCTCTTGATAATTTGCATATTGTATTCCTTTTGATATCAATTTTGTCGGGATGACTGTTTGCTTTACCTTCCCCATTTAAGGGTAGGAGGTTAATACTCGTCGGTTACGCAACCACTTGCCGCGTCTGAAACTGTTTTAGCATATTTATATAAAACTCCTTTTGTTACTTTCAGCTCAGGCTGAACATATTTTTTTCTTCGCTCGGCAATCACTTCTTCACTTACCTGCAAACTGATGATGTTGTTTACCGCATCAATTAAAATACGGTCTTCATCTTCAACCAGGCCTATTAATCCACCTTTGTATGATTCTGGTGTGATGTGACCCACCACAAAACCATGTGTACCTCCAGAGAAACGGCCATCTGTAATCAATGCTACAGATTTACCTAAGCCTGCGCCAATAATTGCTGATGTCGGTTTAAGCATCTCCGGCATACCTGGCGCACCAACTGGTCCGGAATTTTTAATTACAATCACATCGCCCGGTTGAACACGACCGCTGGATATACCCGCAATTAAATCATGTTCACCATCAAATACACGTGCCGGACCTTCAAATTTTTCACCTTCTTTGCCAGAAATTTTAGCTACCGAACCTTTTTCTGCTAAGTTTCCATAAAGGATCTGCAAATGGCCAGTAGATTTGATCGGTTCATTTAACTTTTGAATGATTTTCTGATCATAATCCATAATTGATTTTACATCAGCAAGGTTTTCAGCCATCGTTTTACCGGTTACGGTTAAGCAATCGCCATGCAATAAACCTTCATTCAGTAAATATTTCAATACTGCAGGAATGCCGCCATACTGGTGTAAATCCTGCATCAGGTATTTTCCACTCGGCTTAAAGTCAGCTAATACCGGTGTTACATCACTCATTTTCTGAAAATCATCCTGAGTAATTTCTACTCCGATTGCTTTACCCATTGCAATAAAATGTAATACGGCATTGGTACTTCCACCTAAGATGATGATTGAACGAATGGCATTTTCAAATGCCTTTCTAGTCATAATATCAGATGGTTTGATATCTTTTTCTAATAAAATTTTGATGTATTTACCAGCATCTAAACACTCTTGTTTTTTCTCCGGACTAATTGCCGGATTTGAAGAAGAGTAAGGCAAACTCATACCTAAAGCTTCAATTGCTGAAGCCATCGTATTGGCGGTGTACATCCCTCCACATGCCCCTGCACCAGGACAAGTATGTTTAATGATCCCCTGATAATCTTCTTCTGAAAGATTCCCGCAGATTTTTTGTCCTAAAGCTTCGAAAGCAGAAACAATATTTAATTCTTCTCCTTTATAATGTCCTGGAGCAATTGTACCACCATATACCATAATGGAAGGGCGATCTAAACGTGCCATCGCCATGATTGCACCTGGCATATTTTTATCACAGCCCGGGATAGAAATAATACCATCATAATATTGCCCTCCGCAAATGGTTTCAATGCTATCTGCAATAACATCACGACTAACCAAAGAGTATCGCATTCCGTCGGTACCGTTACTCATTCCATCACTTACACCAATTGTATTGAAAACCAAGCCAACTAAATCATTTTTCCAAACCCCGGCTTTAACATCTTTCGCAAGATCGTTAAGGTGCATATTGCAGGTGTTGCCATCATAACCCATACTTGCAATACCAACCTGTGCCTTTGCCATATCTGCATCTGTTAAACCGATTCCATAAAGCATGGCTTGCGCCGCTGGTTGTGTAGGGTCTTGTGTAAATGTTTTACTGTACTTGTTTAATTCGCTCATTGTTTAAAATGTATATTCTGGTTCTGTTAGTTATTTTATTTTGAAGTTTTATTACTTCTTTACTCCGATTACAATTCCTGTTGCCCAAACTTGTTTGGTTAAGTACAAATCTTCGTGAGATTCTAATTCTTTAATTAACCTGATCGCCTTTTCCTGATGTCCCTCAGGCCAATTGGGCTGAGGCAGCATATCATCAATAATATAAAGTCCTCCTGTATTGAGCATTTCAATTGCTTCATTTAAAAGCAAATACTTTCCATGCCAGGTATCAGCAAAAATGTAATCAAACTTTTTATCCTTATTTTTTTCAATCCATTCACCACTATCAGTTAAAACTAAAGTTAAGCGGCTATCATTTCCTAAATACTTGTTCGCAATGTCTAAAAACTTATCCTCTACATCAATCGAGGTTAATGTTGATTTTTGATCCATTCCATTTAATATCCATGATGTAGATAAACCCGCTCCGGTTCCTAATTCTAAAAAATTACCTGAAGGCTTAGTAGCGGCAAGCGTTCTGAGCAATGAGCAGGTTAACGCATCAGATGCCATGTCAAAGCCGGATGCTTTGGTTGCACTATCTATATTTAGATATGCTACAGGGAATTGCTGGTTAATCTCGTTGGTCATCTGCTTTTAATGCTTGGGCAATTTTATTTATTCATGTTATTGTCTTCGGGATTCTTGATTTTCAACTCCTGACTATATAATTACTTCATAATTTACTTTTTCAAGCACAAGGTTTTTGTATGCACGTTGTATGGTATACCCGATAGATTCTCTCCATAAACTACGGAATACAATATCATCTACAGAGGCAATACCTGCAACTTCAGTAGCTGTTCCACACAAGAAAGCACTATCTGCTTGCCTTAAATCTTCAACAGTCAATTTCTTTTCTATGCATTCAATGTCAAGCACCATACATAACTCTTTAACCGTTGCCCTTGTTATTCCTGGTAAAATGTTTCCTGGAGATGGCGTGTAAAGTTTCCCATCTTTTTCCAGAAAAATATTAGCCCCCGATGCTTCGGCAATAAACCCATGCATATCCAAAAGCAAGGCCTCATCATATCCTTTTATATTTGCTGCGGTTGTAGCTAAAATGGAATTTACATAATTGCCGCTCAATTTTGCTTCCATTGGAGTCGACTTTGGATTTGGCCTTTCGTAATCTGAAATGGTTAATTTTAATAACTTATTGCCTGAATAAGCATCCCAATCCCAGGCGCAAATCAAAATTGATACTCCGTTTGGTTCGTTGAGCTTCATATTAGGGTGGCAAAAAACCAATGGACGGATATAAGCATCTTTAAGTTTATTTAGTGTAAGTAACTTATAAGTTTCTTTAATCAAATCCTGTTTATCCCATGGAAATGGAATATTAGCCAACTGACAAGAACGCTCTAAACGATCAAAGTGAGCAGCGGCTTTAAAAATACGGTTTCCGTTGTGGGTTTTATAAGCTCTTATACCTTCAAACGCAGCATAGCCATAATGTAGCGACTGTCCGTATAAATCAGTACTGCTATCTACAGCTTTCTCAAACCGTCCATCAAGGTAAATAATTGTATTAGAATTGTAGTATTTCATAATACCCATGTTTTGTTATTTAAAAAAAGCGTCCTGTTTGTATCAGGACGCTTTAAGTATATTTAGTTTTTTTAATCTAATTAAAAGCTGTCCGTTTTCTTCGTAAGTAAAATATTTAGAAGTAGCAGGTTTAGAATAATGACAGGTAACAATACAACATTTACTGCAAAATTTGCAGCAGTGTTATTTAAAAAAGTATTGCTTTGAATTGCCATGAGTTTCTGTTTCTTTATAAATACCAATTTAGTTTTTGGTCTACTAATAAACAAGAGAAATAGAAAAAAAATCAAATCAGAATATAATTCTATTATATGTGATTAATGTAAAATATAATTCTTTTTAAATTGAGTAATACTGATGTGCTGCGGGTAGGTGTAGACTAAATATCAAAACGGTATACGGTCTGTTTATTATGCTTGCATTGTAATTTTTAGATTTTTCTGCCTAAAAACCTTTTTATACCTTGATAATTTGAAAAAGAAGCTAATCATTTAAAGATTTTGATTCCTTTTTTAATATCATAGGAATTTAGTTAATATGTAGTTGTTAAACTGAAATATTATTTTTCGAAAGGAATATTAAAACCGCTGGCGGTATACCATTGTAATCTTTTATAATAAGTTAAATTAATATCTTTATAATAAGGTATGTAGCAGGTAATCCCAGAAAAAGCTTTTATTGGCTTGCCGAGGAAATTTGAAGTTGCAGCATGATATAAAATAACTTTTTTTAACTGACTATATATGCTTGTCAATTCTTGCTGTGGCCAATTGTGATCTAAAAAATCACCATAATCATAATTTGCTACCGGAAAACCTGAAGTAAAATCTAGCCGCTGGATATTGGTAGCAATAAATTGATCACCATAGATCTTTGTTTTAGTCATTAATGATTTCATCTCACTAGCCAGTTGAGGCAATTCACTTGTTTTGATTAGCGAAACGGTAGCTGATTGACGATCATCAGTGTAACTATTATAATAGTCATAGTAAGCTTGTGCAACATCTTTCAACTGATCGGAGCCTTTAAAAAGAAATGGAGTAATATATTGGTATGGAAAACTTTCTGCGATTGTTTCAGCAGGGGAGGCAATGATATAATTAGCTTTATCTTTAAATTCATAAAGCACTTCAACACCACCCATTGAACATGCATCGAAAATAAGAAATTCAAGATTGTTTGGTAATGCGTTTTTTAAGTCGATAATATCCATTTCCTGTCCATTATCTCGTCCAAATGATTTTGTTTTAATCAGTGCATTTTCAGGAGGAGCCCAGGATGTGGCGTGAGACCAAAGAACCAATCCATAGGTTTCGGCAGGATATTCTTTTTGAGCATTGCTCACTACATCTTTTAGAAATTCCGGATCGGATGTTGCACTACTTTGATAAGTTTTTACTGTGTCACTGGTTATTCTGTTTTCATCCGGGTCATATTTTATTTTTAATAAGTATGATCGAATGCTGCTTGTTTTAATGTATACGAGCAAAATTCCATCAATATCTTTTGCTCCTTTTTCCATTCTATTAACACTGGTCAGTGCTTCATAACGCAGGTCATTATTAGCCTCCATATAAACTAATACCATCTTCTTTACCTTTTCCTTACCAGGAAGAACGTCATCATTTTTCTTACAGGAGACATTTATTAGCGTTGCAGTCATTAGGAACCAAATTAAGAGCAAGCGATTTGCGGTAATCATAAGTATTTATATCTGCCATAAAATTAATCAAAATTCTAAGGAGCCATTCTAATAGCTTTAGTATCGTATTTTTCTGATCAAATAGACTTAACCAGATTTCCATATCATTTCATTAATAAATTCTTAGATCTAAATTAACTCATGCTTAAATAAAATAATCGGATATTATGTTGTAAATAAGCGTTTTGAGTTTCTTATTTTCTTTGTTTAATGAACTATTCTACCTGTGTATTTTGATATATATCAATATTTTTCTTACACTATATAATGTTAACTGATCATTATGATTTACTTTTTTTAACGCTAAATGTTAACTGAAACTTCTTTTTGGCTTAACTAAAAGCTTTTTTGTAGCCCCTTTCTTTGCGAGATCATTTAAGAAACCATTTTCCAACCAGGATGTTTAGCGCATCCAAATTCATTTACGCACTCCATTCTACAACACATATGTTGTAAACACTCAGCCATAAAATAAATCAATTTTTTAACATAATTACAAATAATGAGAATTAGAAATTTACAATTTGCTTCAATCGTTGCGCTCGTACTTTTTGCAACAGCCTGTAAAAAGGACAATCCAAAAGAGCCTGAAGTTGTGGTAGATAACCGTACTGCTGTTCGGTTTTCTTCCTCAATTGACGGTCAGATTAAAACTAAGGCAACCGATAATAAATGGGATGCCAATGATGTAATTGGTGTGTTTATGAAAACTGGAAATGGTTTCACCAATGTGATTTCATCAAATAAGTCGTACACCACCATTGGTGACGGTGATTTTAAACCTTCAGCTACAGATCAGTCATTATTTTACCCTGAAAATGGTGGCGCTGTAGATTTTGTAGCCTATTATCCATTTAACCAATCGTTAGTAGGAAATAGTTATTCAGTTAATGTTGAAAATCAAAATAATCAGGCAGCAATTGATTTGATGTATGCAAATAATGCAACGGGTTTAAGCAAAACCAGCACCAATGCCAATTTAATTTTTACTCACCAGTTATCAAAAATTGAGATTACAGTTAAAAATGGTGCAGGTGTAGCTGATTTAAATGGCTTGTCTACCAGTATTGTAGGTGTAAAATCCAAAGCTGATTTCGATTTGGCAAGTGGAGTTACGGTAGTACAAGATCAAAAAACTACCATTTTGGCTAAAACAAGCATTAAAGATATTACAACGGTAGCAGAGGCCATCTTAATTCCAACTACCGATGAGACCAACACCAAAATTGTATTTACAATTGGTACGAAAACATTCACCTGGAATTTGCCTGCTAATACCGTATTTGAAAAAGGTAAAAAATACAGCTATGAAATTGAGCTTAAAGGCGAAGGAACAGGGCCTACAGGCATTGCAGCTACTTTAAAAGCAATAATTACCAATTGGAATGAAGTGCCATCCGGTTCTTATAGCCTGGATCAGGAAACAACTATTAATCCACCTGCACAATATGGATACATGGAAACGCCAATTGTAAATACCGATAACAATACACTTTACGTTGCACATGGCTTTCCAGGTAGAACAGGTGTAAGAAATTATTCTATGTTATATGATAAAAGGTATAAGTTAGCTTACTGGGTAGCCTATCCATTACATGCTTCCTATATCGGAAGTTCTGGTCGTTCTGATGCATGGGCATTTGATCCGGCAATTTCATCAAGTGATCAGGTAAATTTAAGTAGTTCATTTGGTAATGGATACGACCGTGGTCATCAGATTCCAAGCGGTGACCGTACCGCTACCAGAGATTTAAATGCAACAACTTTTTATTATTCTAATATGACGGCTCAGGTTTCTTCCATGAATCAGGGAATCTGGAATAATTTAGAGCAGCAGGTAAGAACCTGGACAGCACAAAGTGACACGCTTTATGTGGTTACGGGTGCCGGTATTACCACTGCTTCTGATCAAAATATTACCTATTTAAAAGGATCAGCCATACCAAAATATTATTACAAAGCTCTTGCCATGAAAAAAGGCGATACCTATTATACGATTGGTTTTAGAATTAACAATCAGGTTATTCCATCATCAACTAATTATAATTCTTACCGGGTAAGTGTAAGTGATATTGAGAAGGAAACTGGTTATACCTTTTTCCCTAAACTATCTAAAACCGTAAAAGAGACTATCGATAATAACATCTGGAAATAAAAAATCTACTAAATAACGAACATGAAAAATCAAAACATTTTATTTGCAACAGCCATTACGCTGTTTGTAATGAGTAGTTCTTGCAAAAAGGACAACCCAACTGAACCTACAACTCCTGAAACTAGTACGGCTGTTAAATTTTCTTCGAGCATTAATGGCCAGATCAAAACCAAAGCGCTTAATGATACCTGGGAAGCCAACGATGCTATTGGTGTTTTTATGAAAACGGGTACAGGTTTATCAAATGCTATTGCTGCAAATAAAAATTACAATACAACTGGCACTGGCGAATTCAAAGCTTCTTCTATTGATCAAACGCTTTATTATCCTGAAAATGGAAGTACAGTTGATTTTGTTGCTTATTATCCATTTAAACAAAGTGTTGCGAATAATATTTATTCAGTCGATCTCAATAACCAAAATACTCAAAGTGCTATTGATTTAATGTATTCGAATAATGCAACAGGATTAAGTAAAACCAGCACTGTGGCTAATCTGGTATTCACTCACCAATTATCTAAAATTGAATTTACAGTTAAAAACGGTACAGGTGTTTCAGATTTAAATGGCCTTACCACCACAGTTGCAGGTTTAAATACGAAAGCAGATTTCGATTTAGCTACGGGTATTTTAAGCAATCAAAGTCAAATGAATGATGTAACCGCTAAAACTGCTATTAGAAATACTGCAGTTGTATCAGAAGTAATTGTGTTACCTGTGGCAGATGCTTCTGGCAAACAAGTTACCTTTAGCTTGCCTGCAGGAAAATTTAAATTGACTTTGCCAGCAAATACAAAATTTGAGCAAGGTAAAAAATACGCTTACGAAATAGAATTGAAAAATGGTGGAACAGCTACACCTGTAGCTGTAGCATTGTCTGCAACCATCACCAACTGGACTAATGTGCCATCAGGATCTTATACTATTGATCAGGATGTAGTAACCCCACCTGTTGCCACAGAAACTATTGTTTACACGGAAACTTTTGGAACAGGAACTATTCCTTCTACAAAACCAAAAATAGGAAGCTATACTAATTATGATAACAAAGGACTAACATTTAGTGATACTTATGGAATTGCAGATTTAAGAACAATTTCTAGCTATGGAGATGGTATCAATGCACATGTATGGTTACCTGCTACAAAAGATGCTTCTATTGCCATTTCAGGTATTAATCTTTCTGGATATACTAAATTGAAGATTAACTATGATTTGGCAGCCAACATTACCGGATCAACAGCTACTGGTAACCTGAATATCATTAAAGTAAAGGTAAACGGTGTTGATGTTGCGGTGAGCAGCCAGCCTATTGCAGGTACTCCAGATCAGAATAAATTTTACACCTTAGAAATTGCAGACATAGCAGCACTGGCTAACAACACCATTGAATTCTATGGTACAGCCGCTACAAATACTTATGGTATCCGTTTGGATAATGTTGTGATTATTGGCGTAAAATAATATATTTAAAATAAACAGAGAGCCCGTTTTGCATTTGCAAAAACGGGCTCTCTGTTTTATAATTAGTTTGAAAGAAATATGTTATTGAAAGTATTTGATAATTAATTAATTAATGAAAAATCTTCAAATGAAAAAGCCCCGATATTTATCGGGGCTTTAAAAATTAGCTCATTATTTTAAGCAATACCTTCTGCCAAAACAACAATTTTATTGTGGATGACTTCAACTACGCCACCTTTAATAAAGAAACGTTGTTCATCAGTTTTACCTGCTTTTATAATAACTTCTCCATCTTCCAAAGTTGAGATGATTGGCGCATGATCTTTTAAAATCTGAAAAGAACCTAAAGTGCCCGGAACCGTAACTGCTGTTACTTCACCTTCGAAGACTTTTTTATCTGGAGTTAATATTTCTAAATTCATTCTTTTTAGATTTGAGATTTGAGACATGAGATTTGAGACAAAGTCCCTCTCATATCTCATATCTAGTGTCTCACGTCTCTTTTAGTTCGCTTCTGCTAATAATTTTTTACCTTTTTCGATGGCATCTTCAATGCTACCAACTAAGTTAAATGCAGCTTCAGGATATTCATCAACTTCACCATCCATGATCATGTTAAATCCTTTGATGGTATCTTTGATATCAACCAATACACCTTTTAAGCCTGTGAACTGCTCAGCTACGTGGAAAGGTTGAGATAAGAAACGTTGAACACGACGGGCTCTTGATACGACTAATTTATCTTCCTCAGATAATTCATCCATACCTAAAATCGCGATAATATCTTGTAATTCTTTATAACGTTGTAAAGTTTCTTTAACACGTTGTGCTGTATTATAATGCTCATCGCCTAAAACAGCAGGAGAAAGGATACGTGAAGTAGAATCCAATGGATCTACCGCAGGATAAATACCTAATTCAGCAATTTTACGTGAAAGTACAGTAGTAGCATCTAAGTGGGCAAATGTTGTTGCCGGTGCAGGGTCAGTTAAATCATCTGCCGGTACATATACTGCTTGTACGGATGTAATTGATCCACGTTTAGTTGATGTAATACGCTCTTGCATTAAACCCATTTCAGTTGCCAATGTTGGTTGGTAACCTACCGCAGATGGCATACGACCTAATAGTGCCGATACTTCAGAACCTGCCTGAGTGAAACGGAAGATGTTATCAACAAAGAAAAGGATGTCTTTTCCAGCGCCTTCACCATCACCATCACGGAAATATTCTGCAACTGTTAATCCTGATAAGGCTACACGAGCACGTGCACCAGGAGGCTCGTTCATTTGACCGAAAACCAATGTTGCTTTAGATTCTTTTAATTTTTCAGTGTCAACGGCTTTCAAATCCCATCCACCTTTTTCCATGGAATGTAAGAAATCATCACCATAGTTAATTACACCAGATTCGATAAACTCACGAAGTAAATCGTTACCCTCACGAGTACGCTCACCCACACCTGCGAATACTGATAAACCAGCATAAGCCTTAGCGATGTTGTTTACCAACTCCATAATTAATACTGTTTTACCTACACCAGCACCACCGAATAAACCGATTTTACCACCTTTTGCATAAGGCTCTAATAAATCGATTACTTTAATACCTGTAAAAAGTACTTCAGTTTCGGTTGATAAATCTTCAAACTTAGGAGGAGTAGCATGAATAGGACGGCCACCTGTTTTGTCAACAGCAGTAATACCATCAATGGCATCACCAACCACGTTAAATAAACGGCCTTTAATTTGGTCGCCCACTGGCATTTTAATCGCAGAACCAGTGTCAAGTACACTCATTCCTCGAACTAAACCATCTGTAGAGTCCATTGAGATTGCACGTACACGATCTTCACCTAAGTGTTGTTGAACTTCTAAAACAATTTTTTGTCCATTTTCTTTCGTTATCTCTAACGCATCAAAAATTTTAGGTAGATGGGCATCATCAGCAAAGCTAACGTCAACCACTGGGCCGATAATTTGTGCTATTTTTCCTAAGTTAGGCATATCTGTTGTGAGTAAATTTATTACAGTCAGTGAATTAAAGCCGTTTGTAAGGGCTCCAATTCGGTTGGCAAAGTTAAGTTATTATTAGTAAATTTTAAATATATATTGGAAATTTTTCCAACAGCTTTTTAATCGTAATTTTAGGGCATCAAAAAATCAAATGAAAACCATTTTAGTAACAGGAAGCAACGGCCTTTTAGGACAGAAAATCACTGAAAAAGTTTTAGCTGAAGGGCGTGTGAAATTAATTGCAACTTCTAAAGGGGCAAACCGATATCCCATTGTTGAAGGTTACAAATATATCGAAATGGATATTCTTGATAATGCCCGGGTAAAAGAGGTTATCTCAACACATCAACCTGATGCTATTATTCACACTGCTGCAATGACTAATGTTGATACCAGTGAAGAAAATAAGGAATTGTGTTATGCATTAAATGTGAAGGCCACACAAAATCTCGTTTCGCTTTGTGAAGAATACCAGATTCATTTTATACATTTAAGTACCGATTTTATTTTTGATGGTATTAATGGGCCATATGCTGAAGAAGATGCGCCAAATCCACTAAGCTATTATGGGGAGACAAAACTGCTTGCTGAGCTTGCTGTTAAAGAATCAAATGCAAACTGGGCAATTTTACGAACAATACTTGTATATGGCATAACTAAGGATATGAGCCGAAGTAATATTGTGCTGTGGGCTAAAGGTGCTTTAGAAAAAGGGTTACCGATTAATGCCGTAAATGACCAGCGGCGAATGCCTACTTTAGCTGAGGACTTAGCTGATGCCTGTCTTTTGGCAGCTGAAAATGATGCCCTGGGCGTATATCATATTTCTGGTAAGGATGATATGAGTATTGTGGAGATAGTGAGAAAAGTTGCTGATTACTGGTTGCTTGATCAATCATTAATTTCTGAAATTAGTTCAGGAAACTTAAATCAAAATGCTAAACGACCAGGTAGAACTGGGTTTATTTTGGATAAAGCGATCAAAGATTTAAAATACCATCCGCATAGCTTTGAAGATGGATTGAAAATTTTGGACGAGCAGATGAAAAAAAATAATTAGTTCACTTGTTCCAAGTTCATTGGGCAAGCTTAAAAATAACAATAAAACATTTAACAATAAAACAATTAAGTATGTCACTACAAATTGGCGATCAGGCCCCAGATTTTAAATTATTTAGTTCTGATTTAACAGAAGTTTCATTAGCGGCCTTTAAAGGTAAAAAGGTCATCATTCATTTTTTTCCAATGGCTTTCACCGGAACTTGTACGGAGCAACTGTGTACCATGAGAGATAACTTCAGCTTTTATGAAGGGATTAATGCACAAGTATTAGGTGTTTCTGTTGACTCGCCATTTTCTTTAGCGAAATTTAAAGAAGTACAAAGTTATCAGTTCCCGTTATTGTCTGATTTTAATAAAGAAGTATCAGAAGCATACGGTGCTTTTTACCCGGAATTTGTATTTGGATTAAAAGGTGTATCTAAAAGAGCGGCGTTTGTTATTGATGAAGAAGGAAAAATCGCTTATGCTGAAGTTTTGGAAGATGCTGGTAAATTACCTGATTTTAAATCAATTGACGATGCTGTAAAAGCCTAACGATAGAGCTTCTGAATATAATTTGAGATTTTTTTTGAAAATTAATTGGAAATTAAAATCTCAAATTATACCTTTGCAGTCCGTTAACGATACGGAAAATGCATTTGTAGCTCAATTGGATAGAGCATCTCACTACGGATGAGAAGGTTTGGGGTTCGAATCCCTACAAGTGCACAGAAAGAGGATTTCAATTTGAGATCCTCTTTTTTTGTTTAAAAATTCTTCATGCTTTTATACTGGAGAAGATATTAAATAAAGATTAGGTGCAATCCTAGCCTTGCTTTTAGGTCTATTTCAATAAAATCACATGAAATTTCTTCTGAATGCTAATTACGTAAGATATAAATTTCAATAATCCGTTAAAATAGTTTAGATAGAATTTAAACTATTGGATTTTTAAATAAATTTTGAATAATAAATACCTTCTAAATTAATAATTATATATTTGCAGCCTTGAAAGGCAATGCTTTATATTTCACTTTCATGTTGTATAGCCATAGGAATAAGGCTTTTTTATTTTAAAGATAACCTAAACCACGTTAATGCTTAATTTAGTTCTCTTTGGCCCTCCAGGGGCGGGTAAAGGCACCCAATCTGAAAAACTGATTGCAAAATATCAGTTAGTACATGTTTCAACAGGCGATCTTTTTAGAGCACACGTAAAAGGAGAAACAGAACTAGGAAAAAAAGTTAGTCAGTTGTTAGCTGATGGCGAATTGGTTCCTGATGCAATTACAATAGCCATGCTTGAAGAAGAAGTGGATAAAAATCCTGACGCAAAAGGATTTGTATTTGATGGATTTCCCCGTACTGTTCCACAAGCAAAAGAACTTGATTTATTTTTGGAGCGTAAAGGCAGCAATATTGCTGGTGTTATTGCTTTAGATGTTGATCAGGTAGAGTTAACTAAACGCATCGCAGAACGCCATAAAGTAAGTGGTAGACCTGATGATGATGCTGAAAAATTAAAAAAACGTATTTCAGAATACTTTGATAAAACCATTCATGTGTTACCTTATTATGAGGAGCAGGGAAAGTTGAAAAAAGTAAATGGAATTGGTGATATAGAACAGGTTTATAGTGATCTTTGCGCAGTAATTGATCAGTTCTAAATAATTAAATTTTAAAATATAACATCCGCAAAAAAAGCATTAGTTGTTTTTTGCGGATGTTTGTTTTTTAGCGATTTTTGTAATCTAAAATCGCGAGTACAAAAGTATAGTAACAATTCATCGTCGGTTTTTAAATTTAAAATCGTCAATTTAAATCGTAAATCATTATGTCTCAGGGTTCAAATTTCGTAGATTATGTAAAAATTTGTTGCCGTTCTGGTAAGGGCGGTGCAGGTTCAGCACATTTACATCGTGATATTTTAACATCAATGGGCGGTCCGGATGGCGGCGATGGTGGTCGTGGCGGACATATTACAGTGGTCGGAAATAGCAATATCTGGACATTATTACACTTAAAATACCGCAAGCATATTATTGCGGAAGATGGCTTAGCCGGAGGAAGTTCTCATAAGTTTGGCCGCCAGGGTAAAGATGAAATTTTAGAGGTTCCACTCGGAACGATTGCTAAAGATGCAGAAACCGGAGAAGTGCTTTTTGAAATTACGAAGCATGGCGAAACCAAAATTTTAACTGCAGGTGGTAGAGGTGGTCTGGGTAATGCACACTTCAAAAACTCTGTTCAGCAAACACCTCGTTTTGCACAACCAGGTGAGCAAGGTAAAGAAGTTTGGAATATTCTTGAGCTTAAGGTTTTGGCCGATGTGGGTTTAGTTGGTTTCCCAAATGCAGGTAAGTCTACTTTACTGTCTGTAGTTTCTGCAGCAAAGCCTGAAATTGCCGATTATCCTTTTACGACTATTGTACCAAACCTTGGAATTGTAAGTTACCGTGGCGGTAAGTCTTTCGTTATGGCTGATATTCCTGGAATTATTGAGGGAGCATCGAAAGGAAAAGGCTTAGGATACCGTTTTTTACGTCATATCGAACGTAATTCTGTATTGTTATTTATGGTCCCAGCTGATACCAGTAGATCTATTAAAGAGGAATATGAGATTTTGAAGCGTGAATTGGAATCATACAATCCTGAATTGATGCAGAAACCACATATCCTGGCCATCACTAAATCTGATATGTTAGATGAGGAATTAATGAATGAAATAAAGCAGGATTTGCCCAACATTCCATCAATCTTTATTTCATCAGTTGCAGAAAAAAATATATTAGAGCTGAAAGATTTGCTGTGGAAAGCTATAGATGCTTAGTTAACTTCTGGCATAATCTACTGCGCAACCTACCCATTCCTTTAAAAGTAAATCCCAATTTGAAAATGCTGCAGCATCAGGGATGATAAAATCAGGCAGGTCATAATCAGTTTTACCTATAAAATTGGAAGGATAATAATCTATTTTATGATCTGAAAGTTTATTGAAAATCAGCTTAGTCCTTGGGATGTGCCAGGCGCTTGTAATCACTAGTATTTTCGCATTTGCCTGGTATTTTTTGATCAAAGCGAGACTGTATTTAGCATTTTCAACTGTATTTCTACTTCGATTTTCAATCATGATAGCAGAATCTGGAATATTCATTTGTTTTAAAAATCCAAGGGTTAAATCTGCTTCTTTTACTGTGGTATCTAAAAGATTTGCACTTCCGCTACTAATTAAAATTTTTTGAATATTTCCCGATTTAAATAATCTTAATGCCTGAAAAAGCCTGTCGCCACTAGCTCCAAGAGCAATCTGATTGGTGCGCTTGTTGTAAGATGAATAACCTCCTAAAACAATACCTACATTATACTTTTGATTTTTTGGATAAGCAGCTTCGTAGGCATTTGATACCTTACCTACAATAAAATTATTGGAAAAGAAGAGGAATAACACAATACCTGTAATCAGTAATTGCCTTTTTCTTTTTTTTGCGAAGAGTGCGAAGATTAAGATTGCAAAGACCCAAACTAAAGGCCTTAAGAAAAATATAAAAAGTTTAGAAAAAATAAAAATCATAGATAAGGCTTATTATCGCCTAAAACTATGATTTTTTATTTTAATCAAATATGAAATGTTATCCTTGTCCTTCTTGAACCTGGGTATTATCATGTGCATTTTCCAGCAACTCTTTAATATCAGATTTTGGTTTCTTTTGTATGGTTTGCTTAAAGTGAGGAACTTCATGTTCAACAATATCTTCCTCTATTGCTTCTACACCAAATACTTTTTCCTTTAATAAATTATATTTGTCTTGAAAACCATAGCGCAAATTTTTTGCACCACCCGCAATTTTTCCTCTTGTTCCTGCTCCGCTATCTGGTGCGAATAAAACACTTACAATAGCTCCAGCCGCTAAGCCAGCAACTAATGCCAAGGCAACTTGAGCGTTATTATTTGATCTATGGTCTAAATATTTTCCAATTAACTTTCTGTATTTCATAACTATGCGTTTTTTTAAAGTGAACAATTGCTACAGTATAATGTTTTGATAAATCTAAATCAGTCACGGAAAAACAGAATAAGTGGTAAGTTTAGCTTTCAAAACAAAATGACCAAATGGTAAAAGCAACAATAAACAGAGAACATTATGCCTGTTCAGTAACCAATGGCTCACACGATATTGTGGTGGATGAGCCTTTTGATTTAGGTGGAACAAATAAAGGTTTTGCTCCAAAGGGATTATTAATGGCGTCACTGGCTTCTTGCGTGGCCATTACGCTAAGAATGTATGCCGATCGAAAAGAATGGCCTATAGAAAAAATAGAAGTAATAGTAAATATAGATACTGAGAATGGAGAAACTGTATTTTTAGAGGAAATAACCTGTACCGGGCCCTTAACCGATGATCAAAGAAAGCGATTGGAAGACATCGCTTCCAAATGTCCGGTGAGTAAAATGCTAACCGTTGGTCATGAGGTAAGATCAAAGGTACTTTGAAAAGGTGCAAAACTCATCTGCTCATTCCTGAAAAGCTTTAATATCTTTGTATAGCTTCAGTTCTTTCTGAAGAAAATTATTTATGGCTACTGAAATTAAATGTCCGAGTTGTGCCCATGTTTTTCCAATGGAAGAAGCCATGGCCGAAGATTATAAAAAGGAACTGCGTGAGAAAATGGTCACTTTTACCAAACAAAAGGACGAGGAATTTCAGCGTAAGCTTGCTGCAATGGAGAATGAAAAGCAATTACAACAGAAAGCTTTTGATTTAAAACTTGCTGAAGAAAAAACCAAATTGAAGGATGATTTGGAAGGAAACCTGCGAAAAAGCATTGCGGCAGACTTTGAAACCAAATTACAAATGCTGGAAGGTAATGCTAAGGATAATGAAGAAAAGTTAAAGTTGGCAAGAGAAAAAGAACTGGAGTTTTTACGTCGTGAGCAAAGCCTGAAACTGAAAGAAGAGGAGATGGAATTGGCTTTTCAACGTAAAATGCAGGAGCAGCGTAATGAACTGGTAGAACAGATTCGCAAGCAGGAGGCTGAAAAAAATAGCATTAAGGATACCGAACACCAGTTACGCTTAAGGGAACTGGAAAAACAACTTGATGATCAGAAAAAGCTGGCAGAAGAAATGAAGCGCAAGGCCGAGCAAGGAAGTATGCAGTTGCAGGGCGAGGTACAGGAATTGATCTTGGAAGAACTTCTGCGTAGCAATTTCCCATTTGATTTAATTGAAGAAGTTGGTAAAGGCGTGCGGGGAGCAGACTGCGTTCAGGTGGTGCGTAACCAGTTTGGCCAGGAATGTGGCAAAATTATTTATGAAAGTAAGCGAACAAAGGATTTTGGCGGAGACTGGATTGAAAAACTGAAAAAAGACATGCGGAGTATGGGGGTTGATGTGGCGGTTATTGTCAGTCAGTGTTACCCAAAAGGCATGAGCAGTTTCGGCCAGCGTGATGGTGTATGGATTTGTTCCTTTGAGGAAGTCAATGCTGTAGCTTATGTGCTTCGTGATGGTATCTTGCGTTTATCAACAGCTATAAAATCACAGGAGAACCGTGGAGATAAAATGCATATGCTATATGATTACCTCACCGGAGCTGAGTTTTCGGAACAATGGAAAGCCATTCGAGAAGGTTTTATGAGCATGAAACTTTCCATTCAGCGTGAACGTGATGCCATGGAACGTTTGTGGAAAGCACGTGAAAAACAACTGGAAAAGGTGTTGCTAAATGCAACTCATATCCGCGGCTCTATCGAAGGCATTGCAGGAAATGACAGTATTCAGTTAAGCTTAACAGATGACGATGATGAAACTTTGTTATTAGATTAACGCTTTTAGATAACCATCTTAGAACATTAAAGCTTAGATGTCTTAGGCGTTGAAGAATATCAACATTAAAAAATAATTACCAAATAAAAATATAAAGTGAATAAAAAATTAAACAACAAACCATTTAACTGTTCAAGATTTATAGCAACAATCTGCCTTTTGCTATTTTTCGGGAACGTTTCCGGACAGGAATTAAAATCACCTGATGCGAATTTAATCGCCAATTTTTCATTATCTGAGGGTGGCGTACCAACTTATAGCTTGAAATATAAAGGTAAAGACGTAATTAAAACGAGTAAGCTCGGCCTGGAACTAAAAGAAGGCAAATCTTTAATGAAGGGCTTTACCATTTCGGATACAAAAACCAGTACCTTCAATGAAACCTGGAAGCCTGTTTGGGGTGAAGTGAAAGAAATTATCAATCATTATAATGAATTAGCGGTAACCCTTACTCAAAAGGAAACCAACAGATATCTTATAATCCGGCTAAGATTATTTAATGATGGTTTAGGTTTCAGATATGAATTTCCTGAACAGAAAAACTTAGACTATTTCATAATTAAAGAAGAAAAAACACAATTCGCACTGGCTGGCGATCATAAAGCCTTTTGGTTGCCTGGTGATTATGATACACAGGAGTATAGTACGATGACTTCAAACTTATCAGAAGTTCGTGGTAAAATGAAAGATGCCGTTACCCCAAATGCATCGCAAACTACTTTCTCTCCAACCGGTTTGCAAACCCCTTTGATGATGAAGAGCAAAGATGGTTTATACATCAACATTCATGAAGCGGCATTAATCAACTATTCTTTAATGTCCTTAAATCTTGATGATAAAAATATGGTTTTAGAATCGTGGTTAACACCTGATGCCATTGGAGATAAAGGTTATATGCAGGCACCTTGTACATCGCCATGGAGAACCATTATTGTAAGCGATAAAGCAGGCGATATTTTAACTTCAAAATTAACGTATAACCTTAACGAGCCGACAAAATTTAAAGATGTATCCTGGATTAAACCAACCAAATATGTTGGCGTTTGGTGGGAAATGATTACAGGTAAAAGTACCTGGGCTTATAATAATTTAACCAGTGTACAATTGGGTATAACTGATTATGCTAAAACAAAACCTAACGGTAAACACGCTGCCAATACCGCACATGTTAAAGAATACATAGATTTTGCAGCTACGAACGGATTAGATGCTGTTTTGGTAGAAGGCTGGAATGAAGGTTGGGAAGACTGGTTTGGCAAAACAAAAGATTATGTTTTTGATTTCGTCACCCCGTATCCAGATTTTGATGTGAAGGAATTGCATCGCTACGCGGCAAGTAAAGGCATTAAAATGATCATGCATCACGAAACTTCTTCATCAGTACGTAACTATGAAAGACATTTGGATACTGCTTATAAATTTATGAAAGCTAATGGTTATGATGCTGTAAAAAGTGGTTACGTAGGCAATATGATTCCCCGTGGCGAACATCATTATGGGCAATGGCTAAACAATCATTATTTATATGCCATTCAAAAAGCTGCAGAATATAAAATTATGGTTAATGCGCATGAAGCGGTACGCCCCACTGGTTTGGCCCGTACTTATCCCAATCTGATTGGAAATGAATCTGCCCGAGGAACGGAGTATGAGGCGTTCGGCGGAAATAATGCAGATCATACTACGATTTTACCTTTCACAAGGTTAATCGGTGGTCCGATGGATTACACGCCAGGTATTTTCGAAACCAAAGTGAGTGCTTATAATCCAGAAAATAATTCTTTTGTACATAGTACACTTGCCCGTCAGCTTGCGCTATATGTAACTATGTATAGTCCTTTGCAAATGGCTGCAGATTTACCTGAAACTTATAATAAATACATGGATGCTTTTCAATTTATTAAAGATGTAGCGGTGGATTGGGATGATACCAAGGTTTTAGAGGCAGAACCCGGAGATTACATTACTTTTGCCCGTAAAGCAAAAGGTAAAAATAACTGGTTTGTTGGTCGTACGAATGATGAAATCGCCCGCACTTCAAAAATAGATTTTGGCTTTTTAGATGCTGGTAAAAAATATATAGCAACCATTTATGCTGATGCGAAGGATGCACATTATGAAAAAAATCCTAAAGCCTACACTATTCGTAAAATGGAAGTAACCAATAAAACGAAGTTAACGCAATATTGCGCACCAGGTGGAGGTTATGCGATCAGTATTATGGCAAAATAAGTTCATATAAGGCTGAGTTTATCGTAAAGGATGTAAAAGTTTTTCTTTTCAGTAAGTCGTAGTGTTTAACTACGACTTTTTTGTTAAGTGCGTTTGTTCCGAAAAATGCTCCCGCAGATTTAAAACGATATTCGCAGATTTTGGTTTTATCTGCGAGTATCTGTGTGATTAGCGGGAAATATTATAAGTATTAAGTCGTATTGTTTCTAAGCTACTTTTTGTTTATGATTATTTGTGTAAAAAGCTTCCCGCAGATTTAAATGATATACGCAGATTTGGTGTTATCAGCAGGAAATTCTTTTGGACTAATTTCCTCAGAAACTATAATTTTTGCATATTGCTGTCAAAAAGTATCTATATAAACTATTCAATCTGCGGGAGCTAAGAATCATGGCCAGAACAAAAAATCACATCGAACTTCAATTTTTAAGTGAACCATCTGACGTAAATTATGGCGGTAAAGTGCATGGTGGAATGATGATGAAATGGATTGATCAAGCTGCTTTTGCCTGTGCCTTACAGTGGAGCCAGACTTATTGTGTAACTGTGTATGTTGGTGGAATCCGGTTTTTTCATCCGGTTCATATTGGTCATTTAGTTAAAATGGAAGCACGGATTATTTATACAGGTAAAACCAGTATGCATATCGCAGTAGATGCTTTTTCGAAACCCGTTGGTCAGGCTGACTTTGTTAAAAATACACACTGCATCATCGTCTTTGTTGCTGTTGACGATGAAGGACAACCTAAACCAATTCCTGCATTTAAACCAAAAACTGAAAAAGAAATTGCCATGCACGGTTATGCAATTAAACTAATGGAACTTCGAAAAAGCATTGATAAGGAAATGGAACCTTATATTGTTTAGGATACAACGGGCAGGGCAAAACTAAATTTACTGCCTTCTCCAATAGCACTTTCCACCCATATTTTTCCATCTTCTGCTTCAATAAAATCTTTAGAAATGGCAAGTCCTAAACCCGATCCTGATTTATTTTGTCCATCAGTTGGTACTTGAAAATAGCGTTCAAACAGGCGCTTTTGATATTTTTCGTCAATGCCCTTTCCAAAATCCTGAACCGAAAACTGAATAAATTTGTCTTTTTGGAAAACGTCAATTACCACTTTTGATTTTTCTGAGCTATAACGTAAAGCATTCGACAGAAAATTAACTAAAACCCACGCGGTTTTCTGAATGTCGGCATTAACAAATCCCAGGCTTTTATCGCAGTTTAATTCCAGCTGTATTGATTTCTGCTCCGCCTGAAACTTAACCGCATCAACCGCATAATTTACAATATCTATGGGTTTGGTGATGGCAAAAGTAAGTTTTAAATTGCCGGTTTCCACTTGAGACAGGTCCAAAAGCTCACTGGTAATTTTTAATAACCTGTCGCTATCTTCTTTAATGTGCGTTAACAATTGATTTTGTTCTTCATTCATCATACCAACACGCTCATCACTAAGCAGCTTTAAACTCATTTTTATGGATGACAGTGGTGTTTTTAGTTCATGGGACACTGTTGCAATAAAATTGGTTTTGGCCTCGTCCAGTTCTTTAAATTGAGTGATGTTTTTTAAAACATAAACACTCCCGGCCGATTTTGAAGATGCAATTAAGGTCTTTTCATCCTGATCATCATAATTTGGAATCACGATTTCCCGATGCTCTAAAAGGAAATAAGATTCCTTATCATCAGCGTAGATTTTTAAAGTTTTATCTTCAGTTGCTGGTTTTATAATCCGCTTTAATAACTCATTTTTTTTCATGAGTTCTGTAGCATTCTGACCGATGATTTTGTCTTCATCCAGATTCATTAATTTCGCAGCTAAATGATTTAGAAACAGAATTTCCCCTTTTTCATTTAAGCCGATAATTGCATCCTGCATTTGTGCAATAATGGCTTCAATACGCAATTTTTCAGATTTGATTTTAGAAAGATTACTGTTCTCCCATTCATTTAATTTAAGCACCATCCCATTAAAAGCATCTGCCAGTTCAGTAAACTCATCATGGTTATTAAAATGAAGGCGTTGTTTGTAATTTTTTCTGCTGATTTGTTTAATGGCAGCGCTGAATTCAGCCAGCGGATTTGCTACAAAGCCTGGGAAGTTAACAATGAATGTAAAGAGAATCAGAAAGCTCAGAACTGCAGCAATTGAAATATATAAATTGGCTCTGGAAGATGCTGCATTTGCCTGCTCGTTCTTTTGGTAAATGGCTTTCATGTTCACGTCCTCAATATTATGTAATGCAGAACGAAGGTTTTTTAAGCTATTTACATTTGAAGAAAGCTGTAAAGAATGGTAAGCAGATGCTAATTTTACGAAGGCAATTTTTTCCCCGTGTTCGGTGATATTTTGTCCTTCGTATTTTAAATTTTCCTCAAATTGCTGAGCCTTTTCACTTGATAATGGAAAGCTGCTTTCATCTACTATATGCCGCATGGCACTTACATATTTTAGCGATTTATAGTTGTCTTTCAGGATTACTTTTGATTTATCAGATAGCTCATTCAAAAAGAATAAGGCAATTAATCCAAAGGATAAAACGAGTATAAAGAGAAACCCGAATCCGAGGCGGAGCTTGGTTTTTATTTTCATGATGTTGTTTTTTTTGATAGCAAAGTTTGCGGAGTTTTTCGCAACGAACGCCAAGTTAAGTTGTTTCTAGTCTCTAGCCTTTTCTTTGCGTACTTTGCCGTTAAACTTTAAGAAAGTATCACTAAATCAATTTCTTTCGCAGCTAAATTACGCAACAGCTGATTAAAAATTGCCGTTCGCAACATTACCTGAAAAATATTTAAATGAGGCTTGCCCATGCAAATGGTGGTGATCTCTTTTTCAGTTGCCATATTAATAATGCTTTGTGTGATTTGATTACTTTTAACTTTAATTACTTCAGCGCCTAATTCAGTTGCCAGCTTAAAGTGGTTAATTAAGTGCCGCTGTTTATCTAACTTAATTTTATCCAGGCTCTCTGCGTCGCTTTGTACATAAAGCACCATCCATGTAGAGTGGTAGTAAGATGCAAGTCTGGCTGTTTTACGAATCACTACGCCTGCGGTTTCTGCATTGGATGAAATGCAGGCCAGAAACCGTTCCGGGCGGAGTTTAATTGATTTCGGAATTTCAGTCTGAATTTTCCTTTCCACCTGGTGCACTACTTCTTTGAGTGCTAATTCCCGGAGCTGTAAAATTTTATCTGCCTGGAAGAAGTTGGATAAAGCCCGATCAACTTTTGATTGATCGTAAATCTTTCCTTCCTTTAAACGAGTAATCAGTTCATCAGCAGTTAAGTCAATATTAACAATTTCATCTGCCAGTTCCAGTATTTTATCTGGAATTCGTTCGGTTACACTAATGCCTGTGAGCTGTTCAATCTCTTCATTGATGCTTTCCAGATGTTGGATATTTACTGCTGAAATAACACTAATCCCGGCTTCAAGTAAATCAAAAACATCCTGCCAGCGCTTGCCATTTTTACTGCCATCAGCATTTGTATGTGCCAGCTCATCTACAATCACAATTTCAGGGTGGCGGTTTAAAATACCCTGCAAATCCATCTCAGCGATTTCTTTGCCCCTGTAAAAAATATTCTTTCTTGGAATGATAGGTAAGCCCGCCACCAAAGCCTCGGTTTCAGCTCTGCGGTGTGTTTCCACATAACCAATGCAAACATCAATGCCGTTACGTAGAAGGGCATGAGATTCCTGTAACATCCGGTAGGTTTTGCCCACACCGGCGCTCATCCCAATATAAATTTTGAGCTTCCCCCGACGTGATTTCTGAATTAATTCGAGGAAATGTTGTACAGAATCTTCTTTTTTTTGCATTGATGTTTTTATTGGCTATTAAAAAGCAACAGCTATACTCGCTGTTAGTGTAGTATTTGCATTTACAGAACTTGTTCCACGATTAAAAATTTTATCCTTACTATCATAGGTTTTCCCTTCTAAACGAACAACTGCATTCGGAATTGGTGAATAGTCTATATTTAAAGAGTAACCTTTTGTTTTAAATCCGTTTGGAGTTGCTGTTGATATAAAAATACCATTTTTGTCTTCGTAATATTCAAATCTTCCTGCCATAGCCCATTTATCCGCAAATTTATATTGCACAATGGCCACTGGTGAAATTACTTCATTTACACTGCTGCTACCTTTGGTTTTTTGTTGGGTGCCGTAGTCTAAACCAAGGGTTAATCCAAGTTGATCAGTTACCTGGAAAATACCATACAGGTTATGATAAAAACGGTTCACACGTACAGAATCCACACCTTCTGTTCCCAGGTAATTACTGTAATTAACGGTAATTTTAGGTGTTGGTTTCCAGCTCAATTGCAATCCGACTGCAGGTTTGTCATTTCCATTTTGCCGGGTAATTCTTTGCCATCCATTTAGATAGAGCAGGGTAGCTGTGAGTTTCCCATCTTTGGTGCCATAAGTTAATTTTGCGCCAGATTCATAATAAGGTGTGTTTTCAGAAGCAATATTTCTGGTTAAAACCCAGCAATCTTTAGAAACAGCACCTTCAAAACCAATATGAGATGAAAAGATACCGGCATCAATCCAGAGGTTTTCTGATTTAGAAAGTTTAACGCCTGCATTAGCTTCAAAAATATTTTTGAGCACGCCAGGCTCGGCAGATAGATTAGCGTTGGAATACGTTCCTGCCATTACAGCAAGGTTTGCCCTGATATTGCCACTATCATAAGCCGCTTTAATAAAACCTAAATTCAGGTTAACTTCATTGGTTCTATTGTGTGAATAAATAAATCCAGGGCGGTTATGGTCGGCAGGTTTATTAAAATCGTAGCCATAGTAAGTTTCTAAATAACCAGAAAATTTTACTTTAGGCTCGTCTTGTGCAAAGGCAGTAATGGATGCTGTTAAAGTTGTAATAAGGGCGATGAGTTTTTTCATTTTGATAAGGTGATTACACTGATTTTAGTGGTATTTAACAAGTTTTTAGCTAAAGCGATCGTCACCCTGATCCGATAGCTATCGGATTTATTTCAGGCTCTGTTTTGAATTAGATGCTGAAATGAATCAGCATGACGATTGCTTAAGAGATTCGTTTTATTATAAATTATCCAATGCCAGATTCAACTTCAACACATTTACTGAAGATGGGCCAAATAAACCCATTAAAGGTTTAATGGTGTTAAGAGCCACCAATTCTTTAACTTTTTGTTCGCTGATTTTTCTGGTTTTGGCAACTCTGGCAATTTGAATGGCAGCGCCTTGTTCAGAGATATTTGGATCTAAACCACTACCAGATGCCGTAACCATATCTGCAGGGATTTCAGATTTTTTTAATCCGGGATTATATTTTAGCAAGGTGTCAATTCTTGATTTAACTTCCTTTAAATAATCAGGGTTTGATGGCCCTTTATTAGAACCTGCTGAGCCAGCGGCGTTATAGCTTACTGCTGATGGCCTTCCCCAAAAATATTGAGGTTTGTTAAATGATTGGCCCAATAAGGCATAACCGATGGTCTTCCCGTTTTTAGTGATTTTTTCACCAGCACCGTTGCCTTTGGACAGTTTGCCTGCCAATGCAATGCTGATGGGATAGATGATGCATAACAATACGATTAAAACTAGTGTTAAGCGTATGGATTGTATGATGTATTTTTTCATGATATTTTTATCTTTAATGATGTGGAAAATAGATAAGCGTAAATAGGAAATAGATGTGAGGAAATAGGAAGCTCATTAGATGTTGATTGTTTTATTTTTGGCTTCATGTCTATTCCCTATTCTCCATTTACTTTAAATTTTAAACCAATAAGCCTATAGCCAAATCAATTAATTTGATGCCGATAAATGGAGCGACAACACCTCCAATTCCATATATAAATAAGTTTCTGCGTAGTAAAGCTGTTGCGCCGATGGGTTTATATGCCACACCTTTTAAGGCTAGTGGAATTAAAATCGGAATAATAATCGCATTGAAAATTACGGCCGACATAATTGCACTTTCTGGTGAGTGTAAACCCATAATGTTTAAGCTTTGCAGGGCAGGGATAGAGGCAATAAATAACGCCGGAACAATTGCGAAATATTTTGCCACATCATTGGCAATGGAAAAAGTAGTTAACGTTCCACGGGTAATCAGCAACTGTTTCCCAATTTCTACAATTTCAATCAGCTTAGTTGGATCATTATCTAAATCCACCATGTTTCCAGCTTCTTTAGCAGCCTGGGTTCCGCTGTTCATGGCCACGCCAACATCAGCCTGGGCAAGTGCCGGAGCATCATTGGTACCATCACCCATCATGGCCACCAATTTGCCTAAAGCCTGCTCTTCTTTGATGTAGTTCATCTTATCTTCTGGCTTTGCCTCTGCAATAAAATCATCTACACCTGCCTTTTCTGCAATATATTTTGCAGTTAAGGGATTATCACCAGTAACCATTACTGTTTTAACACCCATTTTACGCAAGCGCTCAAAACGTTCACTAATACCAGGCTTAATAATATCCTGCAATTCGATTACACCCAGCGCTTTTTCATTTTCTGAAACTACCAGAGGTGTTCCACCATTGGTAGCGATATTTTTAACATGGTTTTCAATATCTGATGGGAAAATGTTACCTGCTTTTTCCACAATATTTCGGATGGAATCAAAAGCACCCTTTCTAATCCGTCTTCCATCAACAGTATCTAATCCGCTTGAGCGCGTTTCAGCTGTAAATTTGATAAATGTTGAACCTTGTGGTGTTCCTGAATTTTTAAATCCCTGCTCACTCGCCAGCTCAATAATTGATTTTCCCTCCGGTGTTTCATCTGCCAGAGAACTTAATACGCAGGCATTAGTAAAATCTTTAATTACTACCCCAGCAGTAGGGTAGAAGTTGGTTGCCTTACGGTTACCAATGGTGATGGTTCCAGTTTTATCCAACAACAGCACGTCTATATCACCTGCTGTTTCTACTGCTTTACCTGATTTGGTGATCACGTTTGCCCGTAGCGCACGATCCATTCCGGCGATACCAATGGCTGATAGTAAACCGCCTATGGTGGTCGGAATCAGACATACAAAAAGCGAAATTAAAGCGGCAATGGTAATTGGCGTGTTGGCATAATCAGCAAATGGTTTCAAGGTAACGCATACGATAATAAATACCAGCGTAAAGCTTGCCAGCAGAATGGTTAAAGCAATTTCATTTGGCGTTTTCTGACGTGAAGCACCTTCTACCAGGGCAATCATTTTATCGAGAAAACTTTCACCTGGGGCGGTACTTACACGGACTTTTATTTCATCAGAAAGCACTTTAGTTCCACCTGTAACAGATGATTTATCACCGCCAGATTCACGTATTACCGGAGCAGATTCTCCTGTAATGGCCGATTCATCAATGGTTGCAATGCCTTCAATGATTTCTCCATCTGTTGGAATGGTATCGCCGGTTTCACAAACAAACACGTCACCTTTTTTTAATTGATTTGACGAACGAATTTCAATTTTTCCATTGTCTAAAAGCACTTTTGCTGGTGTTTCTTCACGGGTTTTACGCAAACTGTCTGCCTGAGCTTTTCCTCTTGCCTCTGCAATGGCTTCTGCAAAATTTGCAAATACTACGGTAAGCAGAAGTACCAAAAAGATAAAAAAGTTATACAATGGAGAGCCTTGTCCGCTGTGGCTAATGGAGTAAACGGTAACATAAGCCATTACTAATGTACCTACTTCAACTGTAAACATTACCGGGTTACGCACCATTACCCGTGGATCTAATTTGATGAAAGATTGTTTCAATGCAGTTTGCACCAGTGCAGGTTCGAACAATTTATTATTGGGTTTCATTATTTTATTTTTAAGTGATTCACAGATGTTAATGATCTCACAGATTTTTAGTGGATTATATTAATCGTAGTCTTGATTTATTTAAGCATAGTAAAATATTCCGCAAGTGGACCTAAAGCCAGTGCCGGGAAGTAAGAAAGGGCATTCAGAACCAAAATCACAGCAAAGGTCATCAAGGCAAATGTTTTAGTATCCGTTTTTAAGGTTCCGGCAGATTCTGGAATGAATTTTTTAGCACCTAATAAACCAGCAATTGCTACCGGACCGATAATAGGTAAGAAACGACCTAGAAAGATGATTACACCTGTTAATACATTCCAAAAGATATTGTTATCACCTAAACCCTCAAAGCCTGAACCATTGTTCGCATTTGATGAGGTTACTTCATAAAGCATTTCTGAAAAACCATGAAAGCCGGGGTTGTTGAGCCAGTTTTTAGGTTGCACTGCCCAGGCTGCGTCGCCATGATTGATGAAAACATAACTTGAAATTGCGGTACCTGCAAGAATTAAAAAAGGACTTAGCAAAGTAATTAATGCAGCAATTTTTATTTCTCTTGCCTCAACTTTATGACCTAAAAACTCTGGTGTTCTACCTACCATCAAACCTGAAATAAATACAGCGATAATGAGATAGATGAAATAATTCAGCAAACCTACGCCACAACCTCCATAAAAGCCGTTAATCATCATGGCCAATAATTGCCATAACCCAGTGAGTGGCATAGTACTGTCATGCATCCCATTTACTGAGCCTGTAGAAATCACGGTAGTTAAGGTACTCCAGTAGGCTGTGGCAGCTGGTCCAAAGCGAACTTCTTTCCCTTCCATAGCACCTGTTGCTTGTGAAATTCCCATTTTAGCTAATGCCGGATTTCCTCCTAACTCTGAAGTAATGGTTGGAATCATCAGCATAAATAAACCTATGGTCATGACACCAAAAATGGTCCAGGCCAATTTACGTCTGCGGATAAAATAGCCGAAAGCAATCACCATAGCAAGTGGAATAATCGTTTGCGATATCACTTCCACCATATTGGTTAAATAGCTTGGGTTTTCGAATGGGTGGGCAGAATTTGCACCGAAATACCCACCTCCATTCGTTCCCAAGTGTTTGATGGCGATAAATTGAGCGGCTGGTCCACGGGAAACATTAACCGTATCTCCCTGAACAGAAATAAACTGATCTTTCGCATCATAGCTGGCTGGTGTGCCATTAAAGGTTAAAATTAAAGCAACTATAACAGAAAGAGGTAACAACAATCTGGTAATGGCTTTAATAAAAAACTCCCAAAAATTGCCCAGCTGTGTGGTAGTTTTATCTCTGAAAGCTTTAAATAATACCACTGCGGCAGCAATACCGGTTGCGGCGCTCACAAACTGAAGAAACATCAATACGAATTGCTGTGTTAAATAGCTTACACCGCTTTCGCCAGAATAATGCTGAAGATTACAGTTGGCAACAAAACTAATGATGGTACTGAAGGCAAGATCTGGTGTCATGCCTGGGTTTCCATCTGGATTTAATGGAAGTTTATTTTGAAAGATCAACACGAAAAAGCCATACACCAACCACAACACATTAATGGTAAGTAAAGCTTTCAACTGCTGTTTCCAGTCCATTTGCTCTTTAATATTTATACCCGATAGTTTGTAGATACCCGTTTCTAGCGGTTTTAAAAAGTCTGTCCAGACCTTTTCTCCTGCAAAAACCTTTGCCAGATATTTTCCCAATGGGATGGCGATAACCAGAGTAAGTAAGAATGAGGCAATAATGCCAATTAATTCAGTGTTCATTTTTTTTTGTTTTTTGGAGAATAGGAATTAGTTAATAGGAAATAGATTTTAGATAGATCTATCAAATTTCTTTTACCCATTTTCTATTTCCTGCATTAAAATTTTTCTGGTTTGATCAGCACGTAAATCATATAGATAAATACGGCGATGGCGATGATGAATAGTGCTAACATGGCTTTAGATTTTTTCGAACCAATCGATAGATTTGTAAGTTGCCCAGCAGAGCAAAATGATAATTAAAAATAGGGCTATAGTCATAACTTTATTGATTTATGAAATGCCTATTGCCAACTCTTATGCCGCAGAAAGGTGTTTTTTGTTAAGTTGATGTTTATGAGCTATTTATGCTTTATTTTGAGTGGAATCAAAATTTTAGGTATAAAAAAACCCTTCCAAAATGGAAGGGTTTCTGTCATTTTGGAAGGGGTAGATTATTTTTTACAAGTAACTTGAATTTAATAAATCATCTGCGTTAAAATTCTATTTAATCTGGTTATTTATGTTTTTAACCACCCCGCCCTATGGGACACCTTTAAAAAAGGAGGGAAGTAACAAACTGACGAAGTTCTACAGCCCTCCTGACCTTTGAAACTTCGTAAGTTAATTTTCTTCGCCCTTTCTCTTTCAGTGGAAAGGTGCCGCTAGGCGGATAGGGGTTTCCGATAAAAATGATTATCGATTTAATTTATCGACTCCGAACTTTTGACTCCAGACTTAAGACTATAGACTACAAGCTAAAGCTTCCCTTTCTGATTTAATAAGCTAAAATATTTATCCAGGTTTACACCCAATGATTTTTCCATAGAAACTTTAAAATCAAGCGGTCTTGGATGTTTATTTTTCCATTCGCTAAAATAATTTTGAAAGGCTTTATCAAATTTATCTTTTCCAATTTGTGATTCCAGAAGGTAAAGCCAGAGAGCTGTCTTTGCATATGAAACTAAGCTATATTCTTCTGAAGTCTTAAAATCTGCTGCGGGTGTTTCAATGGCCGATTGCATAGGTACATTTGATAGTGCACCATAAACACTAGCGAGAAATTGATCAGTAGGCAATGCCTTAATTTTTGCGGGAATGGCATCTCCAAAAATAGAATTGGATTTGTATTTTTCTGCTTCATAACGGAACTGGAAAAATGTATTAAAGCCTTCATCCTGCCAGGTATGCATTCTTTCATTGCTGCCTAGCATACTCATAAACCAGTTGTGGCCCACCTCATGTGTAATGACGCCATCAAGGGTTTCCTTCTTTGCATCAGGACTGGTAATTAAAGTAATGGTTGGGTATTCCATTCCTCCACTGGCATTATTTTTTGGTCCTTCAATAGCTTGAACTACTGGATATTCGTATTCACCAACCCATTGGCTGTACTTTTTAGTTGCATCTTTAATGTAGTCAATACTATTTACCCAAAGCGTATTTTCCTTATTGTGGTAATAGCTAAAAGCATCTACTACCTTTCCTGAAGCAAGCTTTACGGTGTCATACTCGATAACTAAATCACGATCAGCAAACCAGGCAAAGTCTGGAACATTGCTAATTTTATAGGTTAAAGTTTTGGTGTCTGATTTACTTTTTGGTTGATACAATTCAGGTTTATTGTTTCTGGTTGCTGCATTTTTTGCACCAATACTTTTATAGGCAGCAAGTTCATCGGTATTTTGCATTACACCAGTAGCACCAACTACATAATTTGAAGGTAGGGTGATATTCACTTTGTAATCTGCATATTCACTGTAAAATTCTCCCATATCCAAATAAGGAAATTCATGCCATCCATCGCGGTCAAAAACAGCAGGTTTTGGATACCATTGTGCAATCATAAATTCTGTGTCAGCATAACCAGAACGAGAAAAGTAATTAGGCAATTTAACATTAAAGCCAGTGGTAAGTGTTAAAGAATCGCCAGGTTTTAATGGAGATGGCAGTAAGACCTTTACAATATCAATATACTGTAGGTTTGGGTGAGCTTCCGTTTTTGCCTCTTTCCCATTCACTTTAAAACCTAAACCATCAATGCTGCCATAGGTTACATTTTTAAGTTTTTCAGTGCGTGACGTGTCATTTCTGATCTGTTGAAAAAGTGCTGTCGATTCATTTTTGTAAGCATTTGGCCAGATGTGAAACCAGATAAAATTCAGCGTTGATGGTGAATTATTTTTGTAAACGATGGTTTCAAATCCTTTGAGTGATTTTTCTTTATCATTCAAGGTAACATCAATTGTGTAGTTTAAATGCTGTTGAAAATATGCGTCTTGAGCAAAGATGGAAAAGGAGAGTGCTGATAATAAAAAGGTTAAAATGTATTTATTCATATTTATTTTTAGTTGATTGTTCTCGTGAAATAAAACGAAGGTATTTGATTTAAATTTCTGTAATCTGATATTCTTCAATTTTTCTATACAGTGTAGTCAGCCCAATTCCCAGCAATCTGGAGGTTTCTGTTTTGTTGCCTTTGGTATGTAGAAGCACTTTTTGAATGTGTTGTTTTTCCACTTGCTGAAGGTTAAAATTATTTTGAAGTGGTGCAAACTCAAAAAACTCAGGCGGTAAGGCGGATAGGTTAAGTTCCTCCCCATCAGATAAAATAACCAAACGCTCTATCACGTTTTTAAGCTCCCGGATGTTTCCCCGCCAATGATATTTCTCAAAAATCTCTAAAATTTTATCGTCTAGATGCAATTGAAGTCGGTTAGATTTAATTGCAAACTCATTTAAATAATGCTTAGCCAGCAGTGGAATATCTGCTTTCCTTTCGCGCAAGGGTGGGAGCAAAATGGTAAATACCGATAAACGATAATACAAATCAGAACGAAATTTTCCAGATTGAGCATCTGCTTTAAGATCTTTATTTGTGGCGGCCAATATGCGTACGTTTACTTGTTGCGTATGCGTGTCTCCAACTTTAATAAAGCTTTGATTTTCCAGCACCCGCAAAAGCTTGGCTTGTAAATCGAGGTTCATTTCACCTATTTCATCCAGAAATAAGGTGCCGCCATTGGCTTCTTCCAGTAAACCTTTTTTATCTTTATTCGCACCCGTAAAAGCACCTGCTTTGTAACCAAACAATTCGCTTTCCAGTAAATCAGGACTAAAGCCACTACAATTTAACGCCACAAATGGCTTCTCCATCCGAGGACTTTCATAGTGAATGGATTGAGCAAAAACTTCCTTCCCTGTTCCGGTTTCACCTAAAAGTAAAACGGTAGTATCGGTTTGGCTTACTCTTTTCGCTAAATCAATAGCTTCGTTAAGTTTTTTGGAATGTCCAATCATCGTGCTAAAATGATGTTTGCCTGCAATTTTCTGTGATAGTTCAGCAATACGCTGTTGCAGATTCGCTTTCTCAATCGCTTTATAAAGTAAGGGAATTATTTTATCGTTGTCATCCCCTTTAACGAGGTAATCAAAAGCCCCATTTTTAATGGCTAAAACACCGTCTGATATGGTTCCGTAAGCTGTTAGATTGATCACTTCAACATAAGGTTTCAGTAATTTAATGTCTTTAACCATGGCTACGCCATTCACATCAGGCAATTTGACATCACTGATCACAATACTTACATCATTGTTTTTTAAAAGCTTTAAACCATCTTTGCCCGTGGCGGCTTGTAAGGTTTTAAAGCCTTCCAATTCTATAATTCTGGAAAGTAAACTGCTGATTTTTTTTTCATCATCAATGATGAGGATGATCCCGTTCATAGGTGTAATTTATGGTGCAATATTAAATATTTGAAATTGATATATTCTGCAATTCATCACATTTGTTCTTGATAAAAATACTTTGATTATGTTAATAAAACTCAAATTAATAATTGTTAAATTTGATTATGAGAACATTGATTATTAATGTTGATGATGTAAAATCAGAGAAAGCTTTACTCGATTATTTAGATAGTATCGGATTGGACTATTCTATTGATCTAAACGATAAAACATTCGCCTGGTGGGAAGATCAACAAACATTAACCACTATAAATAATCGCTCAAATAATTTGAAGAATGGAACTGATAAAGGGCTTTCTTTTTCGGATATTAAGGAGCATGTTTTACGTAAATAGTTCGGTAGTGTAATAATGGATTATGAGATTATTTTATCATCTGGAGTTCAAGCTGAAATACAACAATCGTTTGATTGGTATGAAGAAAAACAACCAGGTTTAGGAGAAAGATTCATCAGTATAATTGAAAGTTCTATACTTGTAATCTCAAGACATACTGAAGCTTTCGCTATCAGAATTCATAATCTAAGGGAATATGTAGTCCCAAAATTCCCTTATTTAATTATTTACGAAATTGTACCAGAAAAGAATGTAATATACATACTTCACGTTTTTAATAGCTACTTGAAACCCGAAAAGAAGAAAAGCTTTTGAATGTTTAGAAATAGGTGCTAAAAATTTTATAATGTTCTTGTACCTTTTTCGTTTTCAACCACTAGAAATAAATCCTTTTTAAGCATATTTGGCTCCGTAAACCAAATTCTATGTTTAAAAGATTAACGATTGTAATTATCCTCGGTTTTTTTGCAGTTTTCTGCTCAGCTCAACAGGTGCGACCAGCGAAATCTTCAGAAATTTACCGTGAACTGAAAACACTGAAGCATTTACCAAAGGTGCTTTACCTTGCTGCGCACCCAGATGATGAAAATACGGGTTTACTATCCTGGTTAATTAATGATCAAAATGTAGAAACGGGTTATCTTTCGCTTACCCGTGGAGATGGCGGTCAGAACCTTTTAGGCACCGAGCAGGGTGCAGCTCTGGGATTAATCAGAACACATGAATTATTAGAAGCACGGAAGTTGGATGGTGCGCAGCAGTTTTTTACCAGGGCCATTGATTTTGGCTTTTCTAAAAATACCGACGATACGTTTAAACAATGGGATGCCGACAGCATTACTGCCGATGTTGTTTGGGTGATCCGCAAATTCAGGCCTGAAGTAATTATTTGCCGTTTTCCACCAACAGCGGCAGCCGGGCATGGTCAGCATGCTGCTTCTGCAGTGGTGGCAGAAAAGGCTTTTAAACTTGCGGGAGATCAGACCGCATTTCCCAATCAATTGAAATATGTAAGTGTTTTTCAGCCAAAACGAATACTTTGGAATACTTTTAGGTTTGGATCAACTAATACCACAGCCGAAAATCAATTAAAAGCTACTGTTGGTCAGTATGATGCCCAACTGGGAATGGGTTATGGTGAACTGGCTGGATTAAGCCGAAGTTTGCACAAAAGCCAGGGCGCAGGTACCCAATCTGTGGCTGGAGTGCGAACTGAATATTTTTCACCTGTTTTGGGCGATCAGGCTAAAGCAGCTTTGTTTGAACGGATTCCAATGAATTGGTCTGATAAGGGCATCAATGATATAGATGAATTGATTGATATTACTCTTCTATCTTTTGATTATAACCATCCGGATAAGAGTTTACATGGTTTGTTAATGTTGCGCAAAAAGATTGCTGAGCTGCAGGATGCAAATCTTCGAAAAGATAAGTTAGCCGCTATCAACCATATCATTTTAAGCTGTACAGGCTTTATGGGTGAAGTGGTAACCAACCAGGCAGAAGCCATTGCTGGTGACAGTTATAATTTTCGTTTAAATGTAATTGCCAGGTCTTCTGTTCCCGTATTATTAGAACAGGTTAACTGGATTAATCAAACAGATAACCTAAACCGCAGGGTTTCTGGCGATTCCTTGCTCACCATTGAACGTAAAATTCAGATTCCGGCAGGAGCAGCGCTAACAGAACCTTACTGGTTAGAAAAACCTGCAAAAAATGCGGCCACCTTTAGCGTTACTAATGATACGTTGATTGGCCTTGCTGAAAATGAATCTGCATTGAATGTGGTCTTATCACTTAAAATTGGTACAGAACAATTTAAAGTAAAGCTTCCCTTATCTTACAAAAAATTAGACCCGGTTAAAGGCGACGTGGTAGAACAACTGCGAATTGTTCCTGCACTGGGCTTAAGTTTTGCAGAACCTGTTTATTTCGCTAGAGAGAAAGAAGGATTAGCCGTAACCTTAAGATTAAAAGCGACTAAATCCATCAATTATGGTAAAGTAGATTTCAAGATTGGCAATGTGATCATTAAAAGCTTTACAGGAATCAATTTACAGGAAAATACCGTGACCATTAAAGATTTTTTAATTCCTGCTGAAGATTTATCGAAAATCAAGACCAGTCAGAATAAGCTAGAGGCTGTTTTTTATGCAGAACAAAATACCTTTACAAAAGGGCAGGTCTTAATTCAGTATCCACATTTGCCTTCTTTGCAATATTTTGTTCCGGCAAGCACATGGTTATTAAAAGGAGATATAAAGGTGTTGGCGAAAAAAGTAGGTTATATTCAAGGTGCAGGAGATTTAATTCCTGAATTTTTAAGTCAGGCAGGATTACAGGTGGATGTGTTAACGGAAGCTGATATTTTGAATCCGGCAAAGTTGGCCACCTATGATGCCATTGTAACGGGTGTTCGTGTGATCAATACAGAAAAAAGAATTAAAAACTGGCAACCTGCATTAAAGGCATATGTAGAAAACGGCGGAACAATGGTGATGCAATACAATACTACCCAGGATATGGCTTTGCAAGATTTTGGTGTTTATCCTTTCACTATCAGCGGTAAGCGGGTTACAGAAGAGAACGCGGCGGTTAAATTTTTAAATCCGAATCATAAGCTTTTAAACTACCCAAATAAGATTACCGCACAAGATTTTAATGGTTGGGTACAGGAACGTGGTGCTTATTTTCCAGATCAATGGGACAATAGATATGAGCCATTATTTGAAATGAATGATACTGGTGAAGAACCTTTAAAAGGCTCAACGCTTTATGCGAAATATGGTAAAGGAAACTTTATTTATTCGCCATTGGCATTTTTCCGTCAGTTGCCTGCAGGTAATGTAGGAGCGGCAAGGTTGTTCTTTAATTTTATATCGGCGGGAAAGTAGTCTATTAGGGAATAATTGCTATCTTATTTTAATTATGCGAATTGAAGTATTAAACGCTAAAATAACATACTACAAGAAAAATAGTTGCAATGCATTAGGTTATAATTTAAGATGCTTAGTATGACGGTTTCGATATTTCCGTTGTTGGGGATATTAAATAGGAATGATCATATAAAACACCCCGTCCTGCGGACACCCCTCTAAAAGAGGGGAATGGACGCTCAATTTTTATAAGACGGCCGTAATTCCCCTCCTCTGGAGGGTTGCCTGAAAGGAGGGGTGGTTAATTAATTGCATAAAAATAAAATGATATAGATATTTATCTTCCTCAAATAATGAAAATTACATCCTAGCCAAATGAAAAATCAGCTCAAAAACTGGAATACCTGGTATATATTACTGGCTCTGGCCCTGGTATTTCAGGTGGTATTCTATTATCTTTTCACTAAATTCTGGGCATGAGTAATATCGATTGGTGCGTACTCATTTTCACTCTATTAGCCGTTGTGGTTTACGGGGTTTTCATCGGTCGCGGACAAAAGAGTAATGAATCTTATTTAAAGGCCGATAGTAAAATGCCCTGGTACATTGTGCTGTTGGGCATAATGGCTACACAAGCAAGTGCAATCACCTTTTTATCGGCTCCTGGGCAAGCCTATACCGATGGAATGCGTTTTGTGCAATATTATTTTGGTTTGCCATTGGCCATGATCGTAATTTGTGTAACATTTATTCCGATATTTCAACGGTTAAATGTTTATACAGCCTATGAATATCTGGAGAACCGTTTCGATAAAAAAACAAGGGTTTTAACTTCTCTGCTTTTTTTGTTTTCCCGTGGCCTATCAACCGGGATCAGTATATATGCGCCGAGTATTATTTTATCAAGTGTATTAAACTGGAACATCTATTTAACCAATGTTTTAACCGGTGGAATCCTTTTAATTTATACTTACGTTGGTGGCGCAAAGGCCATTGCGCATACTCAAAAATTACAATTTCTGATCATTTTAGGTACAATGGCTTTCGCTGGTTATTTGCTGGTGCAAAATATGCCAAATGGGATTGGTTTTAGTGATGCCCTATATCTCGCCGGGAAATCAGGAAAGCTGAATGTGATCACGACTGATTTTGACTGGAAAGATAAATACAACATCTGGAGTGGGTTAATTGGTGGGTTTTTCTTAGCACTATCTTATTTTGGTACCGATCAAAGTCAGGTAGGGAGATACATTACCGCAAAGGATAACACCAATGCCAAGATGGGTTTGTTATTGAATGGATTGGTCAAAATCCCGATGCAGTTTGCTATCCTCTTAATTGGAGCATTATTATTTGCTTTCTTTTCTCTAAAGCCAGCGCCAATCTATTTCAATGAACGATCGTATCAATCTTTAAAACAAACTCAACCAGAAAAAGCGGCTGTTTTTGAAAAAGAGCATCACGATTTAACTGAAAAATTTAATAGAGAATCTAAAAATATTCTTATTCAAAAGGAAAATCATTCTCCTCAATTAAATGAATCAATCGCAAAATTTAAGGCTACCCAAAAGGACGTTAAAGATTTGCATGGCAAAGTGGAGGAAGCCATTAATCAATCTAATTTTAATGCTGAGAAAACCGATACCAATTATATTTTTCTATACTTTGTGAAAAATACACTACCCATTGGAATGATTGGATTATTATTTGCCGTAATATTTCTGGCCAGTTGGGGGTCTATTTCTGCAGCTTTAAATTCATTGGCAGCCTGTTCTTTAAAAGACATACATTTAATCTTCAGCAAAAAAGAAATAGATGATGCGACTGAACTGAAGTATAGTCGTTTACATACACTGGCCTGGGGTATATTTTCTATCGCAGTGGCAATGTTTGCAACGCAGATGGGTTCACTAATCGAAGCCGTAAATGTTTTGGGGTCACTTTTTTATGGTCCAATTCTGGGTATTTTTCTTGTAGCATTTTACATTAAAAAAATAGATGGCTTTTTGGTATTTATTTCAGCTATCTTATCAGAAATAACGGTAATTGCCGTTTATGAGTTTGATGTGGTATCCTTTCTCTGGTTAAATGTAATTGGAGCAGCTGCGGTGATTATTTTTTCGACTTTGGGTCTGTTGTTTTACAGGCCAAAAAATATAGGAGATCGTTAACTTTGCAAATTAAAACCCTAATCATGCAATATTGAAAGTATGGTTTCGCTTTTAGACATTAGCATTATAGTTTTTATCGTGCTAAAGCCATAAATTCGTAGATTAAAAACAACAAAAACAAATATACTATATGAAAAAGATGATTAAATCCATCACCATGCTGGTAACAGCAATCACCATTTCGGCAAGCGCTATAGCACAAGATGCGCAGCCAAAACCAAGTCCTGCGGCAACTGTTACCGGAAAAGTGAAAGGTGCAACCATTACCATTAACTACAGTAGCCCTGCAGTAAAGGGACGTAAAATTTGGGGAAGTTTAGAAGCTTATGATAAAGTATGGCGTGCTGGTGCAAATGAAGCCACTACTTTCGAAACAGATAAGGATATTATGGTAGAAGGTAAACCATTGGCAGCAGGAAAATATAGCTTTTTCTTAATTCCAAAAGAAAGTGGAACATGGACAGCAATTTTTAATAAAGAACCAAAACAATGGGGTGCTTACAAATATGAGGAAGGCAAAGATGCTTTACGCGTTGATGTAAAAACTAAAGCTTTAAAAGCCACTCAAGAACGCTTGGTTTATAGAATTACTAAAACAGGTTTTTCTTTAGATTGGGATAAGATTTCTGTGCCAGTTGCTATTAAATAAGTTGAGGAAATAGACACCCAACATCATTTTTAAAGGCCATTTCACTCATCTGAAATGGCCTTTTTAGTGTCAAGCTGTTGTGTAAATAAATGGTAACATAACATCAACTTCATTCTAAAGTGTTATTTTGGGCGGGTATTAAAATCACACAATGAAATTTTTTATTCGATTGACTTCTATTTTTATTTGTATTCAGTTAAACGTTTTAGCTCAATCAAATGATCGCTCTTTTTCTGTTAATGGAAAACTACCTGTAGATTTGGTAAATGTCTTTTTAGGCTCTTCAGGAGATCATGGGCAAATGTCACCCGCTGCTTCTTACCCTTTCAGTATGTTAAGTATCGGGCCACAAACCTACCCTAAAACACATACAGGCTACGAGTACCTGGCTAAGAAATTTGAGGGATTTACCCATAATCGATTCGAGGGGGTGGGTTGTCAAGGTTCAGGAGGTAATATTTTAATTAAACCATTTTTAGGTAATGATCCTTCAAAAACAGATTTAATCAAATTAACAGAAAAGGCGAGTCCCGGTTATTATGCTGTTGGCTTCGAGAATAAAATAAGTGCCCAATTTAGTGTTTTAAAAAATGCGGGAAAACATCTTTACCAGTTTCCTAAGGGAAAAAAGGGATTCTATCTTGATTTGAGTTATGCCTTTAACGGCGCCTTTGTTGAAGAACAACATCAGGTTAAAGGTAATATAATTTCAGGGTGGATAACTTCCAGAACAACTTGTGGTGTAGGGAAATACAAAATTTATTATTGCCTTTCTGTAAAAGGTGTTTCGAACTGGGAAGATGATGGCAACCACCGTTTAATTTTAATGCTATCAGATGATGCGCTTACTGCTCAAATTGATGTTGCCTTATCATCCGTTAGTGCAGAAGCAGCTGCGGCAACAATTAATAACAGTTCATTTGAACAATTCAAAATGCAAAGTGGCGCAGATTGGAATCGAAATCTAAGTAAGATAGAGGTGAATGGAGATTTAGAAAGTTCGAAGTTATTTTATTCGCTTTTGTACCGCACCATGCAATCGCCCTATGTCATTTCAGAAAAAGACGGAACCTACAGAAATACAAAAGGAGAGCAGCAAAAGGATAAGCAAATTCATTATAATGGATGGGCCATTTGGGACAATTACCGCACACAATTGCCCTTACTTTCCATCATTAATCAAAGCGTATATGCCGGGATGGTTACTTCGATCGCAGAATTGTATCAATCTGGTAAAAAAGATTATGCAGGTCAGCAGGAGCCATCAAATACTGTACGTTCAGAGCATGCTATTGTAGTTCTTCTGGATGCCTACCGTAAGGGCTACCCGGTTGATTTTAAGAAAATTGCAGATTCTTTGGTAAAAGAGGTAGATAGATTAGATTATAAATCGCCAGATAAGGCTTTAGAAACAAGTTACGATCACTGGGCATTGGCAGAAATATTTGCCATTCTAAAAAATAAGGATAAATCTGCCTTCTACCGGAATAAAGCCCTGGAGTATAAAAAGTATTGGAATAAGGATTTTAAAGATTTGACAAAAAACGATGTAGATCGCATGCAGGCAAGAGGATTATACCAGGGAACCATTTGGCAATACCGATGGTTTGTACCCTATGATGTAAAAGGCTTAATTGAACTGGATGGGGGAGAGGCCTCTTACCTTGCCAATCTTGATCAGTTCTTTGCAAAAGACTTATATAACCATGCGAATGAGCCAGATTTGCAGGTGCCGCTTATGTACAATGCTACAAAATCAGGCTATAAATCTCAATACTGGATGCACCAGCTGGCAGCAGATACAGTAATTCAGAATTATTTTAATGATAACAGTCGCGGCATTGGTTCCTCCATCGGGAAGATTTATAAAAATGAACCTCAGGCTTATTTAAGAACTATGGATGATGATGCAGGCGCGATGAGTGCCTGGTATATTTTTACAGCCAGTGGCTTTTCACCTGCCTGCGTGGGCTGGCCGGTGTATTATTTAAATGTTCCGCTATTCCCTTCATTAACTTATCATTTGCCAAAAGGAAAAACCTTTAAAATCGAAACCGAAAACTTTGATGTGAAAAATAAGTTTATCAAGGCTACATTATTAAATGGCAAGCCTTTTAAAAAGAATTACATCACTCAGGCAGAAATAAATGCAGGAGGCATATTAAAAATCATAGCTACTGCAGATCCTGTTAAGGTTTCAGATACCGAAAACTGGATCTCATCAATAGAAAAATAATTTATAAAAATATGCTAGATAAGCAAACTTATTTTCTGTAGACATGTTATTCTGATATAAAAAATTATTAACATGGCCCCATTGAAAATAAGTGAAGAGCAACATGCTACGTTGAGCAATAAAAACACCACAGAATCATTAAACGATCAATCATTAGAATTACATCCTGAGGCGTATAAGGTTAAAGGACCATCACCGGAAAAGATGCAAAGTGTTTCTGCCTCATTGCGCACCTATGCACATGGCTTGTACGGATTATTGTAGATTTTCCGATATAAAATAGAAATGTCCATTTATAACTAGATGGGCATTTTTTTTTACTGTTTATTTGTCTTAATCACCCGCAAATCTTATGGATTCAACTTGCGAAGTTTCAAATGCCAAAAGCGTGGCAGAACTTCGCCAGTTTAGATGTGGATTTAGTTTGGTTGGTTAGCTGTTTGGGTACCGCTCAAAGACTGATGAAGTTTTCCCTTCTCACCATCAAGCAAAACTTCGTAAGTAGGGTTTTTAACTTGCGAAGTTTCAAATGCCAAAAGCGTGGCAGAACTTCGCCAGTTTAGATGTGGATTTAGTTTGGTTGGTTAGTTGTTTAGGTACCTCAAAGACTTACGAAGTTTTCCCTTCTCAACATCCAGCAACACTTCGTAAGTAGGGTTTTTAACTTGCGAAGTTTCAAATGCCAAAAGCGTGGCAGAACTTCGCCAGTTTAGATGTGGATTTAGTTTGGTTGGTAAGTTGTTTGGGTACCGCTTAAAGACTGACGAAGTTTTCCCTTCTCACCATCCAGCAAAACTTCGTAAGTCAGGGTTTTTAACTTGCGAAGTTTCAAAGGTCAAAAGCGTGGCAGAACTTCGCCAGTTTAGATGTGGATTTAGTTTGGTTGGTTAGCTGTTTGGGTACCGCTCAAAGACTGACGAAGTTTTCCCTTCTCACCATCAAGCAAAACTTCGCAAGTCAGGGTTTTTAACTTGCGAAGTTTCAAACGCCAAAAGCGTGGCTGAACTTCTCCAGTTTAGATGTGGATTTAGTTTGGTTGGTTAGTTGTTTAGGTACCGCTCAAAGACTGACGAAGTTTTCCCTTCTCACCATCCAGCAACACTTCGTAAGTCAGGGTTTTTAACTTGCGAAGTTTCAAATGCCAAAAGCGTGGCAGAACTTCGCCAGTTTAGATGTGGATTTAGTTTGGTTGGTTAGCTGTTTGGGTAGCGCTCAAAGACTGACGAAGTTTTCCCTTCTCACCATCCAGCAAAACTTCGTAAGTCAGGGTTTTTAACTTGCGAAGTTTCAAATTCCAAAAGCGTGGCAGAACTTCGCCAGTTTAGATGTGGATTTAGTTTGGTTGGTAAGTTGTTTGGGTACCGCTTAAAGACTGACGAAGTTTTCCCTTCTCACCATCCAGCAAAACTTCGTAAGTCAGGGTTTTTAACTTGCGAAGTTTCAAAGGTCAAAAGCGTGGCAGAACTTCGCCAGTTTAGATGTGGATTTAGTTTGGTTGGTTAGCTGTTTGGGTACCGCTCAAAGACTGACGAAGTTTTCCCTTCTCACCATCAAGCAAAACTTCGCAAGTCAGGGTTTTTAACTTGCGAAGTTTCAAACGCCAAAAGCGTGGCTGAACTTCTCCAGTTTAGATGTGGATTTAGTTTGGTTGGTTAGTTGTTTAGGTACCGCTCAAAGACTGACGAAGTTTTCCCTTCTCACCATCCAGCAACACTTCGTAAGTCAGGGTTTTTAACTTGCGAAGTTTCAAATGCCAAAAGCGTGGCAGAACTTCGCCAGTTTAGATGTGGATTTAGTTTGGTTGGTTAGCTGTTTGGGTAGCGCTCAAAGACTGACGAAGTTTTCCCTTCTCACCATCCAGCAAAACTTCGTAAGTCAGGGTTTTTAACTTGCGAAGTTTCAAAT